>Ga0315320_10000005_pt1 | contig 257622 bp, 211 predicted proteins | sample M140m21515metaG_FD_203458 | JGI IMG/M metagenome (GOLD analysis project Ga0315320, IMG submission 203458) | Ammonia-oxidizing marine archaeal communities from Monterey Bay, California, United States - M1 40m 21515 | ecosystem: Environmental > Aquatic > Marine > Coastal | place: USA... | reverse complement strand
TGGGACGGAACCTATCAAGGAAACCCAGTCCAAGACGGTACCTACACCTGGAAAATCAACTTCAGATGGTACGATCAAAGAACCTTTGAACTCACAGGTCATATTACACTCATTAAGTAGGACACACTGAACATCCAATTCGTTTTAAACAAATGAATCAAAAATATTAATTTTGCCAATAGCCTTGAGTTTGATCATTAAAGAGTAAAAAAGCAACAAAACATAAAAAATGAGAAAATTAGTATTGTTTCTAGGCACCATATCACTAACGATGACAATTGTATCCCAGACAAATAATTCTATAAATGAATGTACTTCCGTTGTAGATGAAGTAAAAATAGGTGATCAAGTTTGGATGGTCAAAAATCTAAATGTGGATACTTTCAGAAATGGCGACTCCATCGTACATTCCAAAACATACGAAGAATGGGAAGAAGCAGATAGCAATGAATTACCTGCATGGTGTTATTATAAAAATGATCCGAAAAACGGAGTTAAGTACGGCAAGTTGTACAATTGGCATGCAGTGAGTGATCCACGCGGTTTGGCTCCTAAAGGATGGCATATCCCTACAGATGAAGAATGGACAAGTCTCATCTACTATCTAAGCGATAAAGAATCAGAACAGTTTGATATTTATGGGAATAAAGTTGGTATAAAATTAAAAAACAAAAAGGGCTGGAACCTAGATAAATCTAAAAGAAGATCTAGTAGAAATAAGGATTATAAAGGAACCAACGAAAGTGGTTTTTCAGCTCTGCCAGGTGGCAGTCGTGAGGATTTTTTGGATTACACTGGTATTGGTTATCACGGCAGTTGGTGGAGTATTTCTCAGAGTTATTGGGGGCTATCTTTCAATTCACCCATTCTATACAGCGAGGATGAATATTGGGGATTTTTCTCTGTTCGTTGTATTAGAGATTAATTTATTTTTGAATTTCACTGTTAATCGATACAGCTTTAAAACAATATATATCCAAGTCTAATGGCCAGTATCCTATTCGCAACTCTAAAATCAGAGGCATTGAAGGTGTCTATATTATTTAAACCAAAATCATAAGAGACCTCCATAAAAAAGTGTCGAATTGAAATACCTATACCAGATGAGATACCAAAATCGATAACATCAATTCCATCTCCTTCTGCACCAAAATCAATTGTTTCATGATTTAATTGAGTCAATTCACTACTTGAAGATGGATTACTATAAGCATAAGTTTGTAAGGATCTCGAGGAACCAGAAAAAGCAAAGCTACAATACGGTCCAAAAAGAGCATATAAATTGGTCTTTGCGCCAATACTGATGTCATAAGTGAGTGTAGGGGTAAACTGCAAATAACTTAGCCTAACCTTACTTTCGATTCTTGAATATTCAGAAAACTCATCAGATCCAACCATATAGACATTTGAATTTTCTGATGTATAGCCGTAACCCTTACCTGAATAGCCAAAACGTAGTCTCAAATCTAAATTTTGATACAATTGAAATTCATATTGGCCACTAAAGTTCAAATTAACAATCGAATGATATCCTTCATAAAATATATTTGGCGTTTCTGATTGTTTAATATGAATATAAGAACTATTTAACCCAGCCGAAATTCCAAATCCTTGTTGAGCCGAAGCCCATGGCCCTAAAAAAAATAAAAGCGTAAGACATGTAACAACTCTTAAAGACATTATTTGGTCTTTTTAAGTAAAGATATATCTTTAAATTTAACGAGGTTCACGATTCTTTATCACTAATCAGATTTACCCAATGAAACATCTAGTAGTTTTAAGTGGCGCAGGAATGAGTGCTGAAAGCGGACTCAAAACATTCAGAGATAGCAATGGTCTATGGGAAGGTCATGATGTTATGAGTGTTGCTTCACCTCAAGGATTTAAGAGTAACCCTGAATTAGTTCTCGAGTTTTACAACCAAAGAAGGCGACAACTTCTTGAAGTAAAACCTAACAGTGGTCACCAATACTTAGCCGATCTGGAGCGCGACTTTAAAGTTTCCATTGTGACTCAGAATGTCGATGATCTTCACGAAAGAGCGGGGAGCAATTCAGTATTACACTTGCACGGTGAGCTTTTAAAAGTAAGAAGCACATATGATTCTAGTGATGTAAAAGAATGGAAAAATGACTTAAATATTGGTGATCTGTGCTCAAAAGGTCATCAACTTCGACCCGATATTGTTTGGTTTGGTGAGGAAGTCCCTGCGATAGCTCGGGCCATTTCAATATGTAAAAGAGCTGATGTATTGATTATTATTGGAACTTCAATGCAAGTATATCCTGCCGCCAATTTGATTAATTTTGCTCAACCAAGAGCAGAAATTTATTATATTGATCCTAACCCAGCTGCAGTGCATCACCCAAGACTCACAGTTATTGCAGAAAAGGCTTCATTTGGACTTAAAAAGATAAACTTCAAGTAAATAAAAGAAGTGGGCTATACTGGATTCGAACCAGTGACTTCCACCCTGTCAAGGTGACACTCTAAACCAACTGAGTTAATAGCCCTTAGTATTTAAGAATCAGATGCTTCCTTGGATTCCGCGTCTGACTTTAGTTCATTCTCGTTTAATTTATTGCCAACAAATGTCCCTGAGATGATTTGGTCTTGGAATGCTCGCATACCACCTGGGGAATGCGGCATTAGAATGGAAGAATTCTTTGAATTTGCGCCGATATCTTTGATGGTATCAAAGTACTGAGTCATCAACACGAATTGCATAATTTCTTCATGGGTGACTGTATCTAATGATTTTTTAAAATCTTCAACTGATTCTTTAAACCCTCTAACGATCTCTAAACGCTGCTGTGCAATACCCTCACCTGAAAGTCTTTTAGATTCGGCTTCTGCTTCCGCTTGTTTTACAATCATGATCTTTTTCGCCTCACCGTCTTCATGTGCGGCCTCACGATCTCTTTTGGCTGCATTAATTCTGTTCATGGCATCCTTAACCTTGTGGTCTGGATCTATATCAGTGATTAAGGCCTTTATAATGGCATATCCATATTCAGCCATACTTTGCGAGATATTATTTTGAACAGCTATTGCGATATCTTCTTTCTTTGCGAAAACATCGTCAAGCTCAAGTTTTGGAACCTCAGCACGAACGTCATCAAAAACATATGACGCAATCTGACTTTTAGCATCTTCTAAAGAATAATAAGCTTCTTTTACAAATTCTTTTCGTACTCGATATTGAACGGAAACTTGAAGGTTCACAAAAACATTATCTAATGTCTTCGTTTCAATAGTTACATCGAGTTGCTGTACACGAAGATTGACTGTTGCCGTTCGACTATCAATAAATGGAATCACCAAAGATAAACCAGATTTTCGAATCGATTGAAATCTACCAAACCTTTCAACAACAGCTGCAGAGGCTTCTTTTACGATAACAAATGTTTTTATGAAAAGGACAATTAAAACAACAATTAGGGTGAGGCTTTCGTAGGGTACAGACATAAAAATTTATTATTGGATAGTTAACTTCTTTTCAAGTTCCTCAAGATAGTGTCGGAATTGCTTATCAGTCTCAGACAAATTAACGACTGTTCTGCAAGCATGAAGAACTGTTGCGTGATCTTTACCTCCACAATGTGCGCCAATGTTTGCTAATGAAGACTTGGTCATTTTTTTAGAGAAATACATTGATATTTGTCGTGCCTGAACCACCTCTCGTTTTCTAGTTTTCGATTTAAGCATTTCAATAGGAAGATCGAAATAATCACAGACTACCTTTTGGATATATTCAATCGAAACCTCTCTTGCGGTACTTCTTACAAATTTATCCACCATCTGCTTTGCCAAATCCAAGGTGATCGCCTTTTTGGTAAGAGATGCTTGTGCTAATAAAGTATTAAGGGCCCCTTCAATTTCACGGACATTCGTATTGATTGAATACGCTAGATATTCAACAACCTCTTTAGGTAGTTCAATACCGCTTCCGTACATTTTTTTCTGCAGAATAGCGATTCGTGTCTCTAAATCCGGCGTTCCCAAATCTGCAGAAAGGCCCCATTTAAATCTTGATAACAATCTTTGTTCCATTCCTTGCATTTCCACAGGAGCTTTGTCTGAGGTCAAAACAATTTGTTTACCATTCTGGTGTAAGTGGTTAAAAATTGAAAAGAAAACGTCCTGTGTTCTTTCTTTTCCTGCAAAGAATTGAACATCATCAATAATTAACACATCAATCATTTGATAAAAATGGACAAAATCATTAGTTGATTGGTTCTTAATCGCATCAATAAATTGGTGCGCGAACTTTTCAGACTGAACGTATAATACTGTTTTATTAGGGAAGTTCTCTTTTACAGATATTCCAATGGAGTGCGCAAGATGTGTTTTTCCTAACCCAACTCCTCCATAAATAAGAAGTGGATTAAATGCTGTACCCCCTGGTTTATTGGAGACAGCAAATCCTGAGGCACGTGCCAAACGGTTATATTCTCCCTCCACAAAATTATCAAAGGTAAAGGCCGGAATCAAGTTCGATTCAATATTTAGCTTTTTCAAGCCTGGAATAACAAAAGGGTTTCTAATTTGCTTTTCATTTCCACTTATCGGAATATTCACTGGAGAATTCTTTAATGAATTCGAACTGTGTGCAGGAATCTTTACCGTATAAGGATTTGAAGAATTGTTATTATTTTCCATGACAATACTGTATTCTAAACTTCCGTCAGCACCTAATTGTTTTTTAACAACCTTTCGCAAAAGTGTAATGTAGTTTTCTTCCAACCATTCATAGAAAAAATATGAAGGTACCTGTATCGTTAAAACACTCTTATCGAGTTTCACCGGAACAATCGGATCGAACCAAGTCTTAAAGGCTTGCAATGAAAGATTGTCTTTAATGACTTTAAGACAGGAATCCCATGCAACTTGGTGGTTTTTACTCATAGTTAAAAATTAATAGTTTGGTCTTAATTAACAGCGACATAGAGTACTTAATTCTCCTAGCTTTTGAATAGTACAAATGTTCTCATAAAAAAGTTAAAAAAAAACCACTAGGGGTATTGACTTTTTAAAATGTTTTCTTAAGGGGTATTTTCTTTGCAGAAAAGTAATAGTTTAGCTTTATAAATGTAATATTTTTTAGTTTTAAAAAAAAATGGGAAGAAAAACAAAACACTTTACTGAAATTAGAGTCCGTTATGGAGAAACAGACAGAATGGGTTTTTGTTATTATGGAAATTATGCGCAATTTTTAGAAGTCGCTCGAGTTGAGTTACTAAGAGGTCAAGGGATTTCCTATAAAGAACTCGAGGATGCGGGAATTTTATTGCCTGTCCGTAATTTTTCTATAAAGTATATTGCCCCTTCTAGATATGACGACTTGTTGTCTATCCAAACTGAAATAATAAATATAAAGGGCTCACGAATTGAATTCAATTATGAAATTCGTAATCAAAAAAATGTACTTATTGTCACTGCATATACAGAATTGGTTTTTGTAAATTCCAATTCATTGAAACCTACATATGTACCAGATGAAATTTTAAACTTTTATGAAAACGACATGACATAATGCCTTTAAATAAAACTCCTTTTGAGCTAATTGTTCCAAGAACTAAAAAAACACCTTTTATATTAAGCATACCGCATTGCGGAGTGGCTTTTCCAAGCGAACTTAAAAACACCTATAACCAGTCTTTAATTTCCGCACCCGATGATACAGATTGGTTTTTGGAAATTCTTTACGATTTTGCTGAAGATCTGGGCATAACGATAATAAAAGCTGTGTATTCTCGTTGGGTGATTGATTTAAATAGGACTCCTGAGAATCAATCACTATATAATGACGGTCGTATAATCACATCATTGTGCCCAATCACAGACTTTTTAGGAAAACCACTCTATCTTTCAAAAGAACATGAGCCAAATCCTGAAGAAATACAAAGACGTTTAGAAACTTATTATTGGCCTTACCATAATAAAATTGATATGCTTTTGGAAGACTGTAAGGCTAGTTTTGGGAAAGCATTACTTTGGGATGCTCACTCCATTAGAAGACATGTAGAAACAATTCAAAAGAAGGTGTTCCCTGATTTAATTTTAGGAAATAATGATCTGCAAACAGCAAACAAAACTTATGTCGATACGGCGCTTAAACACTTAGGCTCGGGACCATATAAAATCACACACAACATGCCATTCAAGGGCGGTTATATTACAAGGTCAAAAGGGAATCCAGCAGAAAATATACATGCACTTCAACTTGAAATGTGCAAGGATTTATATATGTCGTCAAAGGAGACGATGTATGATGTTTCTCGAGCAGCAACGATAAAAAAAATGCTAAAAAACACATTCAATCATTTAATACATCAATTAAATGCATGATTTCTTTTTTAAGGGGATACTTCAATCAGATGGTTGGCACGAAAATGTTGCAGTTTCAGTAAATCATAAAGGGATAATTACTCAAATTACAAATGCTCAGGAATCTAAAAAGTGCACTGGATTTGCATTGCCGGGCTTTCAAAATGCGCATTCTCATGCTTTTCAATACGCCATGGCTGGGCTGGCAGAGCTCCACCCTACCACAATGAAAAAAAATGACTTTTGGAGTTGGCGCCAATCAATGTATGCGCTGGCACTAAAAGTGCAACCTGAACATATTGAAGCTATTGCAGCCATGTTATATAAGGAGATGCTGAGACATGGCTACACACATGTTGCTGAATTTCACTACATCCACCGAGATATCAAGGGTTCATCTTACGAAAATAAAGCAGAGCTCAGTGAACGTATAGCGAGAGCAGCCCAAAGCGTTGGAATCAAACTAACAATAATTCCTATTTATTATGAACAAGGTGGCTTTGGCTTGCCTGCTCAAAAGGAACAAGTGAGATTTTTATCTTCATCTTTTGAGGATTACCTTGAACTCAATGCAGCCGTGAAAACAATGGCCACTAAATACAAAAATTGCCAAGTTGGTTTTGGAATTCACTCAATGCGTGGTGTAGCTCTTGAGAATATTGTTGAGCTCGCAAAACACAGAACAGGGAACACCCCGTTTCATATTCATATCGCTGAACAAATCAAAGAAATCGATGAATGCATTGCCTTCACAGGAATTAGACCAACCGAATGGTTTGCAAATAACATTGAGCTTAATGAGAACTTTCACCTTATTCACGCTACTCACCTTTCAGAAAACGAAATTTCTCTACTCGCGAAAAGTGGTGCAAATGTTGTAATCTGCCCCTCAACCGAAGGGAATCTCGGAGATGGTATATTTCCGCTTAATCCTTTTCTTAAAAAAGGCGGTAAGTGGTCTATTGGCACAGACAGTCATATTGGATTAAACCCTTTTGAAGAACTAAGACTCCTTGACTATGGACAAAGACTCACCAATCATAGCAGAAATACATTCGGAAATGTGAGCTCGGGTGATAATGGTGCGATTGCAATAAAGAGTGCACTTATAAATGGAAGAAAAGCCATGGGACTAGAAAATGAGATATATTTTAAAATTGGCAGTTCACTTGATGCTGTAGTAATCACTGACAAGCACCCCTTGATTCAGGTGACAGGTATCAAGAACTTAACTAATACAATTGTGTACGCATCAGACTCAAGTATGATTGAAGGTACAATAGTTGGAGGTGAATGGAAAATAATTAACACAGAAAATAATGAAACAAAAATTGAAGATGCTTTTATTCGAACAATAAGAGCACTTTCCAACCGACTTTAAATTTCGGTCTCAAGATTTTTGAATTCAATTTTTCTTTAGAACTTTATTTACGCTGCAAATCATCAAAGTTCTTGGGGACTTCTTTAAAATTGTGTTTTTGTGAAAAGGGGGCCAAAGCCCCCTTAATTTTATTAACCTGTAGCGAAGTTAATGTAAATACAATATCTTTCAACGGAAGAAATTAAAATAAGTTTCAATAATAAATTAACATTTTAACATTGATAAACTATTTGTAAGGTCTCCCATGTATTACTTCTGCATCAATATATTTGTTATATGCCAAAAGACAAACCTTCAATTTCAGCATTAGTCAAATTAATAGATGATCCTGATGAAAATGTTTTCTCACATGTCCGAGATGAACTAATTAAATGCGGGAGCATGGCAATTCCTTATCTTGAAAAATCTTGGGAAGAAGACTACTATGGCCTCGTCTTTCAAAGTCGAATTGAAAACATTATTCATGATATTCAATTTGACGAAATAAAAAATAGTCTAGAGAATTGGAACGATTGTGCTGAAAAAGATCTTTTAAATGGTGCAATTATAATCGCCAAGTATCAGTATCCAGGATTAGACGAAGCTTCAATAAAAAGCTTCATTGAGACGATAAGGCAGGATATATGGCTCGAATTAAACGACCACCTTACAGCATTTGAACAGGTAAAAGTCTTTAACAAAATATTTTTCAAAGTACATAAGTTTCATGGAGATAGTAAAAACTACCATTCGCCTGTCAACTCTTATATTAATACCGTTTTAGAAAGTAAAAAAGGGAATCCGCTTAGTATATGCCTACTGTACAGTATCATTGCACAATCTTTAGACCTACCCATATACGGGGTAAACCTTCCTAATCACTTCGTACTAGCTTATATTGACACCAAGGGGTCGGTTTCGATGATTAATGAAGATAATGAATATGGCGTCCTTTGTTATATTAACGCATTTTCAAATGGTGTAATCTTCAACATAAATGAAATCAAACAATTTCTTGACGAAATTAAACGTCCGCATCGCAGAGAATATTTTGAACCTTGCTCAAACTCAGCAATAATTAAAAGAATGCTCAACAACCTCATTTCATCCTTTCAACGCGTAGGAAATTCTGAAAAAGTTGAAGAACTCACAATTCTGAGAGACATCATTCAAGGCAATTAAATCCGAAGGATTAGGATTCGTATATTTGAGGTATGAATTATAAACATACCGTTGAAGAACGTTTTATACGTTACGCTAAAATTGATACGACTGCCGATCCGACTTCAACAACTTTTCCCTCATCTGAGATACAAAAAAATCTCGGAAGACTTCTTGTTTCGGAACTTCAAGACCTTGGTGTAATTGATGTCGAAATGGACAAATGGGGTTATGTTTTCGGGACAATTCCCTCAAATTCTTTAAAAGAAAATATTCCTACTATTTGCTTTTGTTCCCATATGGATACTGCTCCGGATTGTAGCGGAACAAATGTAAAACCGCTTGTTCATAGAAACTATCAAGGCGCACCTATTATTCTTCCTGACGATCCCACACAAATCATTACCAAAGAAAAGCAAAAGTACCTTCAAGGAAAACTAGGTGACGATATTATTACCGCTAGTGGAGAAACTTTACTTGGTGCAGATGATAAAGCTGGAATTGCAATTATTATGGATTTTGCAAAATATATGATTGAGCATCCGCAATATAAACACGGTGATATTCGTATTTTATTTACGCCCGATGAGGAAATTGGAAAAGGTGTTGATCACCTCGACATGAAAAAGCTTAATGCTGACTTTGGCTACACACTTGATGGTGGACCAGAAGGATCAATTGAGGACGAGTCTTTCTCTGCTGATAGTATGAAAGTGACAATTGAAGGACTTAGTGCTCATCCGGGATATGCCAAAGGAAAAATGGTGAATGCAATTAAAATGGCAGCATTACTTGTAAATTACTTGCCAAAAAAGAACCTAACTCCGGAAACAACATCTCATCGAGAGGGATTTATTCATCCTTATTCGATTGAGGGTGGACTTGAAAAGGCAAGCGTAGAATTCATTATTCGTGATCATGACACCTCAAAACTATCAGAGTACGAGAGCCTTATTGCTGATACAATGAAAGCTATTGCCGACGAAAACAAAGGAATCACATATAACATAGAGATCACTGAACAGTATCGAAATATGAAAGAGATTCTAAATGAATATCCAGAGGTTTGCGAATATGCAGGTGAAGCAATGCAAAAGGCTGGAGTCAAACCTGTTTTTGATTTAATCCGAGGAGGTACAGATGGATCAAGAATGTCTTTTATGGGTATGCCTTGTCCAAATATCTTTACAGGAGAAATGGCGATCCATTCTCGTCAAGAATACGTTGTTGTGCAGGATATGGAAAAATCTGTAAAAACCTTAATCGAGTTAATTCAAATTTGGGAGCAAAGACATGAATGAAAAGTTAATTCTTAGGGAAATTGAAAACAAAAACTTTCAACCTGTATATTTCCTTCATGGTGAAGAGCCTTACTTCATTGACCTGATTTCGAATGCATTAATACAAAATGCACTCGAGGAACATGAAAAAGAATTCAATCAGAGTATTCTATATGGTAAAGGTACAGACTATTTGATTCTAATCAATGAGCTTAAGTCCTTTCCTATGGGAAGCGAAAAGAGGCTTGTTATTCTAAAAGAGGCACAAGACTTTAAAAAAATAGAGGACCTTTGCTCCTATTTTGAAAACCCAAATCCATCTACCGTTTTTGTGATCTGTCACAAATACAAAAAATACGATTCTCGTAAAAAATCACTTAAATTAATTGCACAGCAAGGACAGATTTTTCTCTCTGAAAAAATTAAAGAATATCAGCTTAATGAATGGATACAGCGTTACGTTACAAGCCAGGGATTTACACTTAATTCAAAAGCCACGATGCTCCTTGGAGAGTTCTTAGGCAACGACTTGGGCCGAATTGTTAATGAAGTTGAAAAGCTCAGCATAATTTATCCGAAGGGCACCCAAATCGATGAAAAACATATCGAGGAGAATATTGGCATTTCTAAAGATTATAATCTTTTTGAGCTCACAAATGCTGTCGCAGCTCACGATATTCATAAGGCATACAAGATAATTCACTACTTTGAATTAAATCCTAAGGTGGTTCATTTACCACAGGTTGTGTCCTCATTATTTACTTTTTTTTCAAATGTTTTAAAGATTCACTTCCTAAAATTTAGTACGCGGGAAGCAATCGCAAAAGAACTTCGTATTCATCCTTTTTTTGCAGGGGAATTATCAAAAGCAACAACCAAATTCAGCCCAAAAAAAATAGCTTTTAATATGGAAGTGCTCCAAGATTATGATTTAAAATCAAAAGGTTACGGAAGCGCTACCTCAAGTCAAGCTGACTTGATGAAAGAACTGATTTTTAAACTTCTAAATCCATGATTTTTTATGCACCCCAATGCACGATGAATACGAAGGACTATACACTGTCTGAAATTGAATCAAAACATTGTATTAAAGTATTGAGAAAACAATTAGGAAACCACATAGAACTCATTAATGGTAAAGGAGGCCATTTTTCATGTGAAATTATTGATACCCATTTCAAACGTTGCAAAGTAAAAATTGAGGCTAAGAGTGAATATCCTAAGTCAAAGTATGACATTCACATTGCAATGGCAGTTCCAAAAAGCAGTGAGCGGTTAGAATGGTTTCTAGAAAAGGCCACCGAACTTGGTATTCAAACCTTATCACTTATAAACTGTCGAAATAGTGAGCGAACGAAAATAAATCAAAAAAGATTAGAGAAAATAGCAATCTCCGCACTTAAACAGTCGAAAAGGTACCACCTTCCAATAATTAATGCACCGATTCCATTTAAAAAATTCATAGAATCCTTCCCTACAGGTTTTATTGGACATTGTTACGATAGTGAGAAAAAACATGCAAAAGAAATGGGGGAAATCGCACCCTTTTTAATTGGCCCAGAAGGCGATTTCACTCAAGAAGAAGTCAAGATAGCTCTAGAATCAGGTTATACTCCAATTGAGCTCAGTAAAAACAGGCTTAGGACAGAAACCGCAGCACTTACAGGCGTTTTTTATTTAAGTAACGTGTAACGGAAGATTTCAAATGAATGCTTATGCTTTTCATCCACTGCTTGAGTCAAAACTAATTCTTTATTCCATAAACCTTGATCGACCTCTGGGAAAAAAGTATCGGCATCATAATCTCCATCTATGTGCGTGATAAACATTTCATGAACAACACCCTTATCTAATGCCAATTTGTAAATCTCACCGCCACCTATTATATAAACCTTACGCTCATTACCCTCCGCATAATTTGAAATCGCATTACTCAGTGAATTGAAAACCTGACAATCTTTGGCCTGAAATGCAATATTCCTTGTAAGGATAACATTTTCCCGTTTTGGCAGCGGTCGGTATTTTTCAGGAATAGAATCATAATTTTTCCTTCCCATAACCACAATTTGATTTTCAGTGGTCTCCTTAAAAAACCTCATATCATTCGGAAGATGCCACATAAGATCGTTATCCCGACCTATGCCTCTATTCCTATCCATTGCGACAATTAAAGATACCTTCATTATATGGCTACCGCTGCTTTAATATGTGGATGTGGATCATAATTTAAAAGCTCAAAATCTTCATACTTAAAGGCAAACAAATCTTTAATCTCAGGATTTATTTTCATCTCTGGTAACGGTCGAAAACCCCTTTGAATCTGCAACCTAGCTTGATCTAAATGGTTTGAATATAAGTGAGCATCACCCAATGTATGCACGAAATCACCAAGTTCTAATTCACATACCTGAGCAATCATCATCGTTAATAAAGCGTACGATGCAATGTTAAATGGGACACCTAAAAACGTGTCCGCGCTGCGCTGATAAAGCTGGCAACTTAACTTATTATCAGCTACATAAAACTGAAAAAAGGCATGACACGGCGGCAAGGCCATTCCTGATAATTCACTCACATTCCAAGCAGAAACAATAATTCTTCGAGAATCAGGAGTCTCCTTAATTTGTTTTAGAATGCCTTTGATTTGATCAATACTTTCTCCATTATGAGTTGGCCAACTCCTCCATTGAGAACCGTAAACAGGCCCCAAATCACCATTTTCGTCGGCCCATTCATCCCAAATAGAGACTTTGTTTTCCTTTAAATAGGCAATATTCGTATCCCCCTTAAGAAACCAAAGCAATTCATGGATTATAGAACGTAAGTGTAGCTTTTTTGTAGTAACACAAGGAAATCCTTCGTTCAAATCGTAACGCATTTGATACCCGAAAACTGATCGTGTTCCTGTGCCAGTTCGATCCTCTTTGATCGCTCCCTTGTCTAGAATATGTTGTAACAAATCATGATATTGTTTCATAAGTCAAAAATAGAATTTTTTACCACTGACAATCCATGTAAGCGGAAGGTTTTTTTAACAAGTTAATAACCATTAAAACACAAAGATTAATGTTAATTTTAAAGGCATGAAGTATGTTCTCATTAGTTTTTTAGTGTTCTGTACCTTGGATCTTTCAGCGCAAATAAAAAAAAGGGATCTAGGTATATATCAAGGAACTTTGGCGGCCTATCAGATTAATAATGGAAAACAACTGTTAGACGTTGAGGCCTGCACAATTCAAGTCACTTTAAGTAAAGAAAATTTACGACTTGATATTGGAACGAAAAGCTACAAAGGATTGTACTTGGTGAAAAAGACAAAAAGAAGAGACTACTACATAAGCTTTCTAACGCCTAACAGCCAATTAGAAGAAATATTCATTTTGAGAGGTAAGAAAAAAAAAATGAAACGAAAGGGTATATTCCCACAACCCGACTGCACACTTATTAAACCTTAATAGGAAGTTTAATCTTAAATGTGGTACCCTCTTTTGGAGTACTTATTAGAGTAATCTTTCCGCTATGCCCTTCAATTATTAGCTTGACATAATACAATCCTAGCCCAAACCCCTTAACATTATGTATATTTCCTGTAGGAACCCGATAGAATTTATCAAAAATCGACTTCTGATGTTCCTTGCTTATACCAATGCCTTGGTCTGTAAATTCTAAGGATAGAAAATTAGTAGAAATTTGAGTCGTAACTGAGAGGTGCACTGCTCCTGCACTGTACTTAATTGCATTGTCCATTAAATTATAGAGGACATTTGTCAAATGCACAGGATCTCCCTCAAGCTTATGAGATTTCTCGGAAAGCCTAAGGTGCAATTCACTATTCTGTACCTTTTGAAAGGTTTCAAAATTCGCCTTTAACTGGAGTAGTATCTCTCTTATATCTATAGTCTCTTTATTTAGCTCTAATTCATTTTTATCAAGCTTAGCGACATTTAAAACCCGCTCTACTTGCTGCTCAAGTCGCTTGTTTTCTTCAAATATAATTCGCGCATATTTACGGACGCTTTCATCTGGCGCTTCTGTTTTCTGAAGTAACATTTCCGCTGAGAGACTAATTGTTGATATAGGTGTTTTTAGCTCATGTGTCATATTATTGATAAAATCATTCTTAACCTCTGAAACTTTTTTTTGGCGAAAAATAATTACCAAAGAATAAATAAAGAAAAAAGACACTAACAAAACAATAATACCGATGTAAATCCAAGATGAAATAAATCTAACTGGAACAATGGGAGCTGCAATTATATTGGGGAAAAAGACAGTAAAGTAGTGACCATCATTTTCAATAGTCACATTTTCAGCAGTGACTCCACCTTCGTTTTTTGTGGCAGGCTCATAGAGGGATTCTTTCGAAAACTTAATTAAATTTCCGTAAACAATAGAGTCTGTGAAGCAATCATATATGCCATAAACAAAATCTTGGTTTATATTTTGGACGTAAAACGCCTTCTTTAGTAGTGTTTCCAAATAAAACGGCTGTAATTCCTCATTAATATCAACCATAAATCGATTTGAACGAATCTGCTTAACTGCACCATACAACTCTGAGCTATCTGCCAAGGTGGTATTAATTTCCGCTAAAACGTTACGCAATGCCACATGACTTTGCTCGGAAAACTCTTTTATGTTTAAGCTGTCCTCTTTTTCCTGTATAGCAATATTTGTGTTTTGGAGTTCCATTGTTTTGCGAACCCAAACCAATTGCACAACGAGTATACTTGCAATGGATAAAATACCAAAAAGGACTAAAGTATTAAGGGAATATCGACTCATTGGAGATTGACTTGTAAAATAAAGATATAAAATTCAAAGGTTTAAAAACCCTGCACGCCATTAACGGTCGTATACTTCAAGATATTCTTTTTCTCAGGATGAATTCGAGCAAATGCGGATTGAACGGCTAGAGTCCCTTCATGAAAACCGCAAAGGATAAGCTTGAGCTTGTTGGTATAGGTGTTGACATCACCAATAGCGTAAATACCCGGAATGTTGGTTGTATAATCAGTAGTATCTACTTTTATGGCGTTTTTTTCGATCTCTAAGCCCCATTCCGCTATTGGGCCTAAAGATGGTTTCAAACCAAATAGAGGAATAAAATGATCTGTTGATTCATTAAAAACACCTTTTTTCTGGTGCTTTATGGATAAGCCTTTGAGCCTTGAATCACCGTGAATTCCAACAACTTCTCCCTCTGTGATTAACTTAATTTTGTTCTGGTCTGAAAGGTCAATAACACGTTGTACAGAGTCTAAATGCCCTCGAAAAGAACTACTGCGATGCACAAGAACTACCTCTTTTGCAATTTTCTTCTCAGCTAAGAATATAGACCAATCTAACGCTGAGTCACCACCACCGGCGATAACACATTTCTTACCTCGATAGAATTCAGGGTCTTTAATAATATACTCAACGCCTTTGTCCTCGAATTCAGTAATATTCGAAATCGGTGGTTTTCTTGGCTGGAAAACACCTAAGCCTCCAGCTATAATTACAACTGGTGCCTCATGTTTTGTCCCCTTAATTGTGGTTACAATAAAATCCCCATTCTCTTTTTTATCAATTGACATTGCAGCTTCACCCAATGTAAAACCAGGTTTGAAAGGTTCTGCTTGAAGCATTAAATTATCTATTAAATCACCAGCCAAAACGGATGGGAAACCAGGAATATCATAAATTGGTTTTTTAGGATATATCTCAGCACATTGACCCCCGGGTATTGGTAAGGAATCAATGAGGTGGCACTTGAGCTTTAAGAGACCTGCCTCAAACACCGTAAATAATCCCACTGGCCCTGCTCCAATAATTAGTATATCTGTTTTAATCATATCCAATATATTCTAGACTTTAAAATTAAAGAATTCCTCTAAACAAGCTACATTTTTTAAAGGCTGTTCCTTTTAAAACATTGGTCTTTCAGGGGTGTTTTCGATAATCTCATGAATCCTATCCATCACGGATTCATTCACTAAAGCTAAATCATCAATACATGATAAGTTTTCTTTCAGCTGAGCCAATTTTGAGGCTCCTACAATCACTGTGCTCACATTTTGATTTTTTAGGCACCATATCAAACTCATTTTTGGCAAAGACAAACCTATTTCTTTGGCCAATCCATTAAGGGCCCTTACTTTAACCAGACGTTCTTCTGTCAAGTTTTTCTCTTTTAACCACTCGAGACCATCTGCTCCGAGCCTAGTACCATCCGGGAACTTGGCTAAATACTTTTCAGTGAGCACGCCACTTGCCAACGGAGACCAAACGGTTGTTCCTAATCCGACACCGTCGTACAATTGACTGAATTCTACTTCTACTTTTTTTCTTGCGAACATGTTATACTCTGGCTGCTCTACCACCGGACCTATGAGATGGTTTTGCTTTGCAAACATATGTGCTTCCATAATCTCTTGCGCACTCCATTCTGAGGTTCCCCAATACATAATTTTACCCTGCGAAATAAGATTATGCATGGACCAAACTGTTTCTTCTATGGGTGTGTTTTTATCAGGGCGGTGACAAAAATATAAATCTAAGTAATCCACATGTAATCTTTTCAAAGCCTGATGACAAGCTTCAAAAACATGTTTTCTATTCAAGCCTTTTTGTGTAGGAAGTTGACCACCGGAACCAAAAAAAACTTTACTACTTACAATGAAACTATCACGCGACCAATTACTTTTCTTCAATATATTCCCCATTACGACCTCGCTCTGACCACGTGCATAAATCTCGGCATTATCAAAAAAGTTAACTCCTTCATTGTAAGCATAATGCATTAGCTCTTCTGCTACCTGATTATCGATAAATTTACCGAAAGTAAGCCATGAACCCAGTGATAATCGACTCACTTGAAGTCCCGACTTACCTAAATTTTTATAATCCATTTAAATATTATTTTTTTATTAAATCAGTGTAATGAACGCAGACTTCTTTTTTTCTGTTGGTTTTTTATAATCCCATTCGCAATTACAATGCATATGATTAACACGGAACCCACGTAAAAGTTTAGTCCTAATTGCTCATGCTCTTTTAAAATAAATATGGCCAAAATTATGGTGTAGACGGGTTCCAGATTAATACTCAAAGACACGGTAAAAGCACCTAGTTTCTTGACAATATCTATCGTTACAAGAAAAGCAAAAGATGTACAAACGATTGCTAAAAATAACAACCAAGAAATATCTGATAAAGACATTGAAAACATCGAAGCGTCAATTTTACCAGTGAGTGCAAGAAAGATGGTTAAACCAACAAACCCCATGGCCAATTCATACATACTTATGTGCGTAGAAGGAATATCCTCAACAAAATGAGCATTACTCACCGCAAAAAAGGCAGCTAGAAACGCCGAAATACAACCCGCTAAAACAGCCCAATATTCGTCTGGAGAAAAATCGCCTGAAACAAAATAGATCCCTCCTACCACTAACAGGCCTAATAAGAATTCTATCCATGAGAACTTCTTTTTCATAATGATCGGCTCCAGCCAAGCTACATGAATTGTTGTTGTTGATAAGCAAAGGATTCCTAATGAAGCCGTTGAAAGCTGAATTGAGGTGTAAAAGGTGACCCAATGCGCGGCTACAACCAAACCAACAAACGACACTTTTAGGATATGTGATTTAGGAATCGAAAGTTTGCTCCCTTTAAAAAGTAAAAACAACAAAATGACAAACGAAGCAATACCAACACGATACCAAACAATGTACAATGCTTCTAAATCAATGAGCTTACCGAGGATTCCAGTAAAACCCCAAAGAAAAATAATACAATGGAGGAGTAAATGATACTTATACTTTGTAATCAAACTTTTACTTCTTTTTAGACCACGCTTCGATAGATTGTTTATTCATTTTAACGTAGTTGGCATTTCCAGCTTTTTCTGCCTCTTCCATAGAAAGATTTGCAGAAGCAATAGCACGATCATAATTGTTGAGCTCTGCATAAATTTGAGCCTGCAAACGTGTCATCCAATATGCTGATTTACCTCTTATCTCCACTGCACTGTTTATCCATTTGAGTGCTTGCTCAGGATCTAATCCCTCACCCAAATAATATTTCGCAGAATTGTAATAATCTGATGCACTTGGTCCTGACATAACTTTTTCAATACTTTCAACTACCTGTTTTTGTGTCATTAATTTAAACGGGAACGCGACACGAACCTGGTCCCAGGTTATACACAAAGAAGCTGCAGCAGTTCCAATGTTTTCTATTGAAATACACATCGTTTCTACGGATGATTCAAGAGGTGATACGTCAGCATTTAATGTTAAAGCCACTTTGGATTCTTCCCAGTTTTCTGGCGTGCCCCAATTTGAGTATTCACTGTAAAAAAAAAGCTCCCATTTATCTTCTGAAGGCTTTGCAAACAGAGCATAAGTTCCTTTTGGTAGCGTATCCTGTTTAAAATAAATCTCCTCAGAGATTGTAATCATCGAATTTTTATTGGCCCCTAATCTCCACATTTCATTGTAGGGAACAACCTCTCCAAAAACCACTCTATTTCTTTTTGATGGTCGGCTGTAAGAAATATTGATTTCGGTAAGACCAACGGTTTGGTTTACTTCACATACAGGACTGAGCTGAGGTGTTTGAACCTGGCCAACAGCAACGTTTGAAATAGATAATTGGAGAAGGACAATTAAAGCAGAAAGGAAATAAATTTTCATGAGTGATTTATATTTAGAATTAGATGATTTTTATACTGCAAATGTAAGGGCAATCCTATAGATATTAACAATGTAGTATGGTAAAAAATTATTTTAGGTGACTTTAAAGGCGTTGAAAACATCTAATTTCAATTGTACACCCTGATTATGGAAGAACTTGGAGAAAGCCGAAATGAACTGGATGATGAATTAGAAAGGTTTATCACACTTTTAAATCAACTCTTACCGCATTATCATTTTCTTTTGAAAAAAGATTCTTTGAATAATGAAGAACGCAAGAAACTAGGTGAAATTGAGCACTATCTTATTGGTGTCAATTCAAAAATAATGGAAATTAAAGGCAAGCTTGAACAAGATATATTTGGACGTTCGATTGATACACTCTACAGACTAAAAGACCTTGCGTATAGTGGTGACCCAAATTCTAAACTAAAACTTGAAAAAATAAGAGATGAAATGGCGGAATCTCTTAAGGCTGGTAACCTAATAAATTTTAATTAATCGCTACAATCTAGTTTATACTATTTTTGCAGCATGGAAGGAAAACAAAATTTAAGTATCCTTGTAATTGGCGGAGGGAGTTGGGCAACTGCACTTATAAAAATTTTAAGCCAGAACAATTCGCCACTTTCATGGTGGATGCGAGATCAAGGTGCCATAGACCACATAATGGCCCATTCTCATAATCCAAAATATCTGCAATCTGCGCAATTCGATACAAAAAAAATTGTTATCTCTTCTGATTTAAAAAGACTTATCGAAACTGCGGATATCATAATTATCGCGGTTCCTTCCGCTTTTGTTCACGAAACGTTCTTGTTTATTCCTGAGGGATTGCTGAAAGAAAAAACTATTTTTTCTGCTTTAAAAGGTATGATTCCTGAAATGAAAGCCATCCCTGCAAGATATTTACATAAAAACTTCGGTATTCCTTATGAAAGGATCGGTATTATTTGTGGCCCATGCCATGCAGAGGAGGTTGCAATGGAAAGACTTTCATATTTAACCGTTGCTTGCTCAGATATGAAAATCGCAAATGAAATGGCAAAATTGCTTGCATGTCGTTATATTAAAACTTCTATATCGGATGATTTATTTGGTACTGAATTTTCAGCGATTTTAAAAAATGTGTACGCCCTTGCGACAGGTATCTGCGCTGGATTGGGATATGGTGACAATTTCCAGGCCGTTCTTATCTCAAATTCAATCCGAGAGATAGAAAGATTTATTGATGCCATCCACCCCATTCATAGAGACACAAAAACAAGCGCATATCTCGGTGATCTTTTAGTCACGGCCTATTCCAAATTCTCACGTAATAGAACCTTTGGTTTTATGATTGGTAAGGGCTATTCTGTAAAAGCCGCACAACTCGAAATGAATATGGTGGCCGAGGGGTTTTATGCCGTAAAATCACTACATGAAATAAAAAAAGAGTTTGATGTAGAAATGCCTATACTTGAGACCGTTTACAATATTTTATATAATCGAAAAAATTCTAAAAAAGAGCTGAAAAACCTAACGAATCAGCTCGACTAATTTAAGCTATGAATAAGCCTATACTCGTTTTTAAGTTTGGAGGTGCTTCTGTAAAAGATGGCGATGCAATTATAAACGTGGTGCGTATTCTCGAGCGTTACAACACTCACAATGTATTACTTGTCGTTTCCGCAATGGGTAAAACGACAAACAATCTCGAGCACACCTTTCAAGCATTTATGGAAAGGGATCTTGATGTTTTTACAGAACGGTTGACAGTCTTAAATAATTACCACACGGAAATTGTAAATTCACTTTTCAAGCCTCTAGAGGCGAGAAAGCTTCGAAATGAGCTACAAATTATTTTTAATCAAATTGCCGAATATTTTAATGAAGATATTACTATTCCAAGGGCACAACTTTATGATGGATTCATTTCTTTCGGAGAACTGATCTCAAGTAAAATTCTTCAATTTAAAATTGAAATGGACCTAGGTCTTAGTAAATGGATCGATACAAGAACCAATATCCTTACAGATGACTTGTTTCAAAAGGCAAATGTGCAATGGCCAAATTCAATAAAAGTAATCCGCAAACAATGCCGCCCTGCACTAGAAAAGCATGGAATACTAGTTACACAGGGATTTATTGCAGCAAATCAAGATGGAAAAACGACGACACTTGGAAGAGAAGGGTCTGATTACAGTGCCGCCATCTTTGCCCATGCTCTTGAAGCAGAATCTGTAACCATTTGGAAAGATGTACCGGGAATGCTCAATGCTGATCCAAAATTCTTTGAGGATACGATAAAGTTGGATCGGATTTCATTTAGAGAGGCTATTGAGCTATCCTATTATGGAGCTAGTGTTATACATCCCAAAACATTAAAGCCGCTTCAAAACAAAAAAATACCGCTTCTGGTTAAGTCATTTACCGCTCCAGAAGAACCTGGGACCATCATTGATATTGATACATCAAATGACCATATGGTTCCTTCATTCATATTTAAAAAAAATCAAGTTCTATTTTCGATTACACCTAAAGACTTTTCTTTTTTAATTGAGGCGAATCTAAGTGATATCTTTTCAAAATTATCTGAAGCCAAAGCTGAAATCAACATAATGCAAAATTCAGCCCTGAGTTTTTCATTTTTAATTGATCACGACCCCATGAAAATAGCCTCAATTCTTGACATTTTAAACACGAACTATGAGGTGAAATACAACACGGATCTCGAGCTTGTAACCGTTAGACATTACGACAAAAAAACCAACGAATTTGTTTGCCAAAACAAAAAGATTTTACTTCAGCAAAGAACAAGGAATACTGCCCGGTTTGTTCTTGCTTAATCCGAAATTAAAAATACCTGATTCTAGTTACATTTAATTTTTAATATAGCATTATCTTTATGGCAATATGCAAAATAGTTTGGCGGACTGTAAGGTAGGCGAAGAAGTAGAAGTCTTATCGATAGAGGACGACTTTATAGCGACAAAACTCATTGAGATGGGGATGACGGAAAACTTAAAAACCAGAGTTGTATTAATTGCACCCCTTGGAGATCCTATCGCTATTGATATAAAAGGATTTATACTTTCCCTACGTAAATCCGAGGCAAAAAAAATACGAGTCAAAAAAATAGGTCAAAACTAAAACCAGATGAAAATTGCTCTTTTAGGGAATCCAAATACTGGAAAAAGTTCAATATTCAACCTCTTAACAGGCCTTCGACAACACGTAGGTAATTTTCCTGGCGTCACCGTAGAAAAAAAATCAGGTTTTTTCACAGACGGTTCACAACGCTATGCTATAGTAGACTTCCCTGGCACATACAGCCTTGATCCAAGAAGCCATGATGAAGAAGTCGTATCTCGGGTTTTAAGAGATCCAAAAAATAAGGACTATCCAGACCTAATAATGGCGGTCGTTGATGCTTCAAGATTAGAGAATAATTTATTTCTTTTTACACAACTCTACGAGTTTGACATTCCTATTGTATTAGTATTAAACATGTGGGATGTTGCAAAAAAACAAGGAGTAGAAATTAATATTGAAAGACTAAAAGAATTATTTCCAGATATTACAATTGTTTCCACCAATGCAAGACTCGGATTAGGAAAAGAGAGAATTTTAGGTGGATTAAAATCCATTAAAGTCAGAAAAAAAGTTGGTTTTATGGGTAACGTAATACCAGAAAAATCAGATGACAATGAATCTAAAAGGGAAAAAGCAAAAGCGAGAAAAGAAAAAATAGAAACGATCATTAAACAGGTGCAAACTAAATCCAAAAAAACCAAGGAGAGCCGTCTTGATGCATTCTTTGTTCACCCTTTATGGGGTTATTCGTTTTTCTTGGGCATATTATTAGTGATGTTTCAATTCATATTTTCCGTTGCCGCATATCCAATGAATTTCATTGACAGCTCCTTTGGACAACTAGCACATTGGACAAGAAGTTTTTTAGCCGAAGGTGTGCTTAATGATCTTATCAGTGAAGGAATAATTCCCGGAATTGGGGGTGTTCTTATTTTCGTTCCACAAATAGCACTTTTATTTTTCTTTATAGGGATATTAGAAGAAACAGGATACTTATCGCGCGTCGTTTTTATAATGGATAGAATTATGAGGCCACTTGGTCTAAATGGTAAGAGTGTTGTTCCGCTGATGTCTAGCCTAGCTTGTGCGATTCCAGGGGTGATGTCTGCTCGTACGATTAGCAATTGGAAGGAACGCTTGATAACAATACTGATTGCGCCTCTGATGAGCTGCAGTGCCCGAATTCCAGTTTATACTTTATTAATAGCTTTGGTTATTCCAGAAGGTTATTTCTTTGGTTTTATAAATATTCAAGGACTCGTTCTTTTTGGCTTGTACCTTCTTGGGGTTATTGGTGCACTATTGACTGCATTAATTTTAAAACTCCTCATCCGAAACAAATCCAAAGGCTTTATGCTTTTAGAATTACCTGGATTAAAGTCACCAAGGTGGCCAGACGTTTTCGCATCAGTTATAGAAAAAGTTAAAATTTTCATTTTTGATGCGGGTAAAATTATAATTGCAATATCGATCGTTTTATGGTTTTTGGCAAGTTATGGTCCTGGAGACAGTATTCACATCGCAAAAGAAAACACGAGAAAGACAGAACGCTATTCTAAAGCCAATCATGACGAAAAACTCAATCTTGAATCATCTGCGGGGCTGAAGAATTCCTATATTGGTCAATTAGGGCAGTTCATCGAACCTGTGATTAAACCTTTAGGTTATGATTGGAAAATTGGCATTTCATTGATTACCTCCTTTGCAGCACGCGAGGTTTTTGTAGGTTCACTTTCTACCATCTACGCTGTTCAAGAGGAAGGAGACGAACCTAAAAAGCTTATTGATTCAATGAAAAAGGAAAAACGATCCGACGGCATACTTACTTACACATTTGCGTCTGGTATGTCCTTAATGGTGTTCTACGTTTTTGCAATGCAATGTATGTCGACGGTAGCAATAGTAAAAAGAGAAACCCAATCTTGGAAATGGCCAATCATTCAATTTGCCTTTATGGGTGTTCTGGCTTACGTTTTTTCTTGGATTACGTATTTCTTATTAACATAAATCACTAACTTTCAAACTATGCTGCAACAAATTATAATTACACTACTTTTAATTGGCGCCCTTAGCTTCTTGGGATTGAGATTATACCGTCGTTTTAAAAAACAAGGTTCGTGTGATAGTTGCGCTATTCATAAGGCACAAACTAAGCAATAATCGTTCTTGTTAATGTTCTGTTAATTTTTTTTTTGAAAGACTTCTTCTTCGTAGTTTAGAGGTAACAAAAAAAATTACAATGAAAAAATTACTAATTCTCTCTATCTTATTCATCGGTGCTTTTGCCATGAATGTTAATGCCCAAACTGAAGTTCAGAATGGTGCGAAAATCGAATTCACTAAAGAAGTTCATAATTACGGAAAAATTAAATACAACGGAGATCCATATTGCTCGTTTGATTTTAAAAATACGGGTGACGAACCATTAATCATTTCAAACTCTAAAGGTTCTTGTGGATGTACGGTGCCTACATGGCCTAAAGAACCTATTGCACCGGGTGCAACGGGAACAATAAAGGTTAAATATGATACGAAAAGACCAGGTCCTATCAACAAAAGCGTAACAATCACGTCTAATGCCGTAAATGCTTCTACCAAGGTTCTTAGAATCAAAGGAGAAGTTGGTCAAGCTCCAAAAAGTGGCGCTCCAGTGAACAGTTCTGGTGCTCCTGCAAAGATGTAATTTGAAAATTCAATTACTTTTAATCATACTTTTTAAAGCCGCCGTTGTCTTTGGACAATCGGCGGTTTTTTCTGCAAAGTATAAAACCATAAAATTCCCATCTACACCTGAAGGTGAGGTTCTTAGTTTTAGTTATGAAGTAAAAAACACGGGGAAGGCACCTTTAGAAATGTACAGCGCTGAAGCTGAATGTTCTTGTACTGAAGTCATCTTACCATCCGGAAAAATACCTCCTGGGGGATTTGGAACAATTAAAGTGATTTTTGATACCAAAGGGAAGTATTACTTTCAAAACCGTAAGATATACATTAATACGAATAGCAGAAAGAAAAGAGAATTCGTTCGTTTCAAGGTATTTGTAGAACCGGACCCGACTCGTCAATTAGACCAAGAACCTTAGTCTGATTTAAGCACTTTTAGGGTCTCACTGTGCTCTGGTGTGGAAAAATGAATCAAATAGATTCCTGCTGGTTTGTTCTTAAAAGTGAAATCACAAATCCAACCATCAAAAGTTTCAAGCCGTACCAACGTAGCCCTTATTTCCTTTCCACTCACATCTTGAATTTTCAACTCAAAATCAGAAGATTCGTACCCTTTAATTTTTAATCGAATCGTTTCCGAAAATGGATTTGGAAATGCCTCCAAAATTAATGTCTCTTGCTGCTGCGGTACACATATCGCATCACTAATAAGCTGAACAAATGCATCGGGGGCAACTACACGAACGCCTTGATTCAATAAAGATTTTACAAGTAAAAGACTGTCTACAGAGTTTGACCAAGCATGCACTGCGACAAGTGTATATGAATTAGGGTTGAATGGATCTTTTGGAGCAGCATTGATTTTATGAGCGAGACTTTCACAGGTTTCAAAACCTCCCCATAAATTGTAGCGCGCTGCCACTACTGGTTTCAAGGCATAACAATCTAACTGACCTTGCATCTTACTGTAATTTGAATAATCGTAATAGAAGAGACCACTTACCTGATCTTGTTTCAAATATTGTTTTAGTTCTGGTTGAAAAACAGTTTCGCTCGGGTTATTACCTAAAATATTTACAATACTCAGACCGGACTTTTCCAGATAGTCATTCATTAAAGAACAAGACGCCTCTAATTCAGGAAAGAGTTCAGGGAAATGATACGAATGACCCGAAGGACCTGCAACAAAGTAATCCTTTCCGAGTTCCGTGGATTGCGCCATACTATATATTTTAGCCATTACTGTAGGTGCAATTTCAGATAAAGATGGGGGAATCGTCCATCCAATATCCATCAAACCTCTATTTTGTGAGCCAAACCATCTACTGTCTTCAGCAAATAAATTCAGCATCCATTGTATATTATCACCATCAGACATTAAGAAGCACACCGTGTGTGTTCCTGGCTCAATCTGATGAAGCTCACTTGAAACTTGCTGTAATGTATTCGCGTTGAAATTGGTTAGTGTTGAAATGTTAAAACCCCAATCAGCGGGTAGAACACCAATGGAATAAGATGATGACTTGGAAACCGTTTGATATTCATCATCACCCCAACCAAAGAGCAATGAATTAGTTTCCATTCGTGAAAAAGCATTTTCCGTTGTTAGCCCATGAATATCGTCGTAAAAATGAAATGCATTTGTAAATATTGAATAATCTCCGAGAAATAAGGCCTTGTCCTCTCGTTGATACGTTACAAGATTTGTGTTTAACAAGGAATCATAATTATCAAGAACCCATTGCTCGTCCTTCTGCCTAACATCTAAAATTTGTATATACCCTTTTGACTCCACGAGCTCCTGCAGTTCTGGGGTAACTGAAATCGCATTTAAAGGACCACAAAGCGAATTTGCTACATTGGTTGAATTGTCATTCAAATTACAAAGAATATATCCTGTAACGCTATTGGGAACTAGGGTCAATACCGAGTCGATAATTCCGTCATATTGATTCGAGACATACACCGCGTAATTATCCTCCAAATCCTGAATCCAGATGGAACTTCCACTACCTTTATCCCTATATAATTTAGGTTCTATCTTTGCACATAAGCCCTGAATCGACTGAAGTAAAAGCAGCTCATCATGTGTAAATAAATCATCGTGAAATAAATAAATTGTGTCGGCTTGCGTTGATGCGGGATATGGACTATTAGGAATACGTTCAACTTCTACTTGCGCCTTGTTTGAAAAATAAAAACACAGACAGAAGACAAGATTGATCAAAATTTTACTGTAGCTCCTAATCAGCATATTCAAAGGAAATAGGCTACTTGGCGTAGTTAACAGCTCTTTTCTCACGAATAACGGTAATTCTTACTTGACCAGGATAGGTCATTTCAGTTTGAATTTTCTCGGAAATCTGAAAAGATAACTCTTCAGCTCTTTTATCCGAAACACGTTCTGACTCAACCATGACTCTAAGCTCCCTCCCAGCTTGTATTGCATAGGCACTTGCCACACCATCAAAAGAAATAGCTAATGACTCTAGGTCTTTAATTCGCTTAATGTAGGCTTCAACAATTTCCCTTCTTGCTCCTGGACGGGCACCAGATACAGCATCACAAACCTGAACTAGAGGAGAAATCAAGGTTGTCATCTCAATTTCATCATGATGGGCACCAATGGCATTTAAAACATCTGGCTTTTCACCGAATTTCTCGGCAATTTTCATTCCCAGAATAGCGTGTGGTAATTCAGGCTCATCTTCAGGAACTTTACCTATATCGTGAAGTAAACCTGCTCTTTTGGCGATCTTAGCGTTAAGCCCGAGTTCTGAAGCCATCGTCGCACATAAATTTGCAACCTCTCTAGAGTGCTTCAATAAATTCTGACCGTAAGATGATCTATATTTCATACGACCAACCATTTTCATTAATTCAGGATGAAGACCATGAATCCCTAAATCGATACATGTTCTTTTACCAGTTTCTGCAATTTCCTCATCCAATTGCTTTCTTGTTTTAGCAACAATTTCTTCAATCCGCGCAGGGTGAATTCGGCCATCTGTAACCAATTGATGTAAAGCTAAACGTGCTATTTCCCTCCTCACTGGATCAAAGCAAGAAAGCATAATTGCTTCCGGTGTATCGTCTACAATAATCTCTACTCCCGTAGCAGCCTCCAAAGCACGTATATTTCGTCCTTCACGACCTATAATCCTGCCTTTTACTTCATCTGAATCAATATTAAAAACTGAGACCGCGTTTTCAATAGCTTGCTCGGTTGCTACACGCTGTATTGATTGAATAACAATCTTTCTTGCCTCTTTATTTGCATTGAGTTTTGCCTCTTCTGTTATTTCCTTAATTTGAGCCATGGCAGCTGTCTTAGCCTCATCAACCAAAGCAGTCATTAACGATTCTTTAGCATCCTCGGCAGACATGCCGCTGATTTTCGAAAGTTCATTGACTCGCCTCTCTTGAGTTTTATCAAGCTCTTTCATTCTTAACTCGATTCCTTTGTACTTGACATCAAAATCTGATTTTATCTTTTCAATATCATTTTCCTTGCGCTTAATATCATTTAGCTTATGCTCAAGTTTATTTTCCTTTGCCTTGGCGCGATCCTCAGAAGACTGCATGAGTCGTTCACGCTCTTTAATTTTCGTTTCATGTTCTTGCTTGAGTTTCAAAAATCGCTCTTTGGCTTGAAACGATTTATCTTTTCTGATTGATTCGGCCTTGAATTCGGCATCGCTAATGATTTTATCAGCTTTGCCCTTAAGTAACATTTTATGCACCAAAAAACCCAGTACAATACCACCTATCAGACCTACTATCACATATACTATTTCCATCCTTACACAATTAAAATTAATAATCGTGTTACCGCTAGCTATACCTATTTACTCGCCTGATCAAGTTGCTCAGAGAGTGCCTTAAGGGCAAGATCAATAGCCCCTATATCATCAGGACTGGTATTTGATTCTTTCTGATTTGAATCTTTCTTCATTAATAGCTGAAGTGCTGTCATTGCAATTAAATCCTGAGGATCTTTAACAGCATAATTCTTTCTTAAGCTCTCAATGGCATTATTAATCGTATCTACAGCAGCTAAAACCCCTTCCTTCTCGTTGTCATTAACGTTTAGTGGATAGCTTCGTCCTGCAATATTTACTTTTAATGATATCTTAGCCATTATTATTTTTTAAGCTCATCTATACAGATTTCAATTTCTTTAACTAATACATCTATCTCTTGGTTTCTTTTTTCAAGATTTTTAGAGCCAGACTCGGTAACTTTTTGTTTAGTAACCTCTATGGAGGATGACAATTCGTCATTATGTTTTGCTTTTAGTTCAATCAACTCTTGCTCCTTTTTTAAAAGCGCATTTTCTAGATTTTGATTTTCTAATTTAAGGGCCGATATACCTTGAACAAGCAAGCTCACTTTTTCTGAAATTTCAGAAATTCGAATATGGATATTGTCAACCATGGCAGACTACTTTACTACAAAGTTAAGATTGTAACTAAATTTTAAAGTATTAAAAAGATTTATTTTTTTCAAATATGGATCTAATACCCAGTTAAGTATTTGAACCAAATTGTTTCAAGTACAGCGGTTTGCATTTTTCAAGTGAATCAAAGTCCGCATTTTTATAGCGTTCATAGGCCATATCGACTTGTCCCGTGGCACTTAGCATAAGCTCAGAATCAAAAATCGCAGCTCTATCCCTCCAAATTATTTTAAGCTTTGCAGCACCGTCACCGAAATAAATAAATGGCTCATCTTGAATAAATGTATCCGCCTCTATTACTGACGAACTTAAAGTTCGCAAGGTTTCACCTGAGCCATTGATAGATTTTGTGTAAACCTCCATTCTTCTCGCATCAAGCATCGCACACAAGTTGGCACTCGGATACTTAGCCTTTCCGATAGTCAATAGACTATCAAGAGTCTCAATGCAAATGATTGGTATTTTCAATCCAAAGCAAAGTCCTTTTGCCGTAGATAAACCGATGCGCAAACCGGTATAGGACCCAGGGCCAATCGAAACTGAAACAGCATCTAAGTCAGATAATTGTAATGTAACCTCAGCGCAGACTTTTTCAATGAAAATAGTCAGCTGTTCACCGTGGATATAATTATCGGGACTTGTTTCATGACTTGTCAGAAGTTTCCCTGATGCGGAAAGAGCAACAGAGCAGGTCTTAGTTGCTGTTTCTATATGTAAAATAACTGCATCCATTATTCTGGCACTTCAAACTTAAAACCTACACCGTGCAGATTTGAAATTACGATTCGTTCATCCTGGGCGAAATACTTTCTGAGCTTGGTAATGAAAACGTCAAGGCTGCGGCCAACAAAATAATCATCTTGACCCCAAACCCCTTTTAAAATTATCTCACGTGAAATCACTTGATTTTTATGATTGCACAAAAGTTTTAAAATTTGAGCCTCTTTTTTAGTTAGAGTCTTTTCGCTCTCATTAAATGTTAGAACTTGATTTTCAATGTTGTAGTTATAGTTTCCTATGCTGTAATTGGTCACCTCATCTTGAAACTCCGGACGTGATCTTCTGAGTAATGCTTTTACTCTTAGTTCAAACTCTTGAATACTAAATGGCTTGGTAAGATAATCGTCTCCTCCAGCCTCAAATCCTTTAATTTTGTCTTCAGTCATAGATTTTGCTGTGAGAAAAAGTATCGGGATCTCCGCATTAATTCTCCTAATATCTTGGGCTAATGAAAATCCATCCAATACAGGAAGCATGACATCAAGAATACACAGGTTAAATCTTCCCTCATTAAACTTAACAAGCCCCTCAGCACCGTCTTTAGCTGATACCACCTCATAATTCTGAAGCTTAAGATGATCGGCAATAACCAATCCTAAATTTAGATCATCTTCGACAAGTAATATCTTTAATTTCATAGAAACGAAAGTACAAAAAAAGAGCTCATTCACAGAGCCCTTTTGCGAAATCAATCGATCTTTTAGTCGTTCTTGAGCAGATAATTAGTCTCTGCTTTTTACCTCCTTACTTTCAAAGTAATACAACTATTAAAGACTAATTTCAGTTAATTGTATATTTGTACTATGCAAAAGAAATCAATTCTAATTGTCGACGATGACCAAGATATTAGAGACCTTCTTTCATACAATCTTCAAAAGTCGGGATACTCCGTAAACGAAGCAATAAATGGTTTCGATTGCCTTAAAAAAATAAAATTAATTAAACCCGACCTTATTTTACTTGATATAATGATGCCAGATATGGATGGTATTGAGGTTTGTCAGAAAATCAAATTAGACCCAAAAAACCGTGATATTCTAATATGCTTTTTAACAGCAAGAGGAGAAGATTACAGCCAAATAGCTGCACTAGAAGTGGGTGGGGATGATTATGTAACCAAGCCTATTAAACCGAAAGTTTTAATCAGTCGAATCAACGCTATTCTTAGAAGAACTGTTAAAGATGAAAGGGCTATAAAAGATGGTTTTTATGTAGATAATGATAAATACATTGTTCATAAAGAGGGTGACGAGTTCATCCTTCCTAAAAAAGAGTTTGAGCTCCTATCATTATTAATGTCCAAACCAAACCATGTTTTTCGTAGAAATGAAATACTCGACACAGTTTGGGGAACAGAAATAGTAGTAGGTGACCGTACTATTGACGTTCATATAAGAAAACTCCGAGGAAAAATTGGTGATACATTTATATCAACAATCAAAGGCGTAGGTTATAAGTTCAATGCCTAAATTGAGTAAAAAAATACTTTCCGAGGAAATTCTTTTTCTTGTGATTGAGTTAAAAGTCTTAGTGTTATTTAGAAGCATCACAATTCATAAAAGTTGCACTGGTAAATAAAATGTTTTTCAACACATTTAATTATTACATTTAGTTCATGAAAAATATATGCCTTTTTTCGTTTGTTTTATTTAGCGCAATAGCTTATTGCCAGAAGGATACACCTAAAATTATTGTAGGTATCGTCGTTGATCAGATGTGCTATGATTATTTGAACCGTTTTAATGTGAATTTTTCAGAACAAGGATTCAAAAAGATGATTCGTGAGGGTGCGCATTTAACAAATATGCATTACAACTATATTCCTACATATACAGGCCCTGGACATGCCTCAATCTATACTGGAACAACACCTGATAATCACGGTATTATTGCAAATGACTGGATACAAAGAGAAACAAGAACACAAGTTAATTGTGTTGGTGACGCTGCTGTCTCCGGAATTAGTAGCAGTTCGCTGTACGGTAAATCCTCACCTAAACGACTGAGCAAGAAAACAATTACAGATGTTTTAAAAGAAACCTATCCAGAATCAAAAGTGATTTCAGTCTCTATAAAAGATCGAGGAGCTATTCTTCCAGGTGGTCATCAAAGTGATGGTAGTTATTGGTTTGATTATGGCAACGGCACATTTATTACAAGTTCATACTATACAAACAAACTTCCTTGTTGGTTACGCAAATTCAATAGAAAAAATAATGCAATGAACCGTGCCCAGATCTGGTCACCTTTTCTCGAGGATGGTGCTTACAGTTCTGAAGATGATAGTCCCTATGAAATAATTTTAAGTGGGAAGTCTAAACCAGTTTTTCCTTACGATATAAAGAACCTTTGTGAAGTAAGTGGCTCTTTAAGCCCTTTTACCATTTCTCCTTTCGCGAATACCTTACTTACAGATTTAGCTTTAGAGGCCATAAAAAAAGAAAAATTAGGAAAGGATGCTTCTCCTGACATGCTTTGCATTAGCTATTCTTCGCCGGATATAGCGGGACACGCTTTTGGTCCAGACTCAAAAGAAATCGAAGACATGTATATTCGTCTGGATCTAGAACTTTCGAGATTAATTCATTATCTCGAACAGTCATTTGGAAAGTCTAACTTTCTGATGTTCTTAACAGCCGACCATGGGGTTGTTCCTGTTCCGCAAAAATTAATAGACGAGGGGGAAAGAGGCGGATATATTCTTATTGACCAAGTCATTAATGACCTAAGAAGTAAATGTGTAAGAAAATTTGGTGTTGATTATATTTTAGGTCAAGACAATCTTAACATTTACCTCGACTACGAGAAGATTAATAACTCAACAAATAATAAAGAAGAAATACTCAATTTTCTCTCTTCAAATATAACTTACAATAACGGAATTAAACAGTCTGCAACAGGGGATCAACTTCAAAAACTCGTCACAAATGACACTTTGCTTCAAATGCTGGCAAAAGGTTTCGACCAGAAAAGAAGTGGGGATATTTTATTGATTCTAGAACATGGATATCTGCCAAAAACAACTTTAAGCGCAAAGCCTTTTAAAGGGACCTCGCATGGTTCCGGCTATGCGTATGATACTCATGTACCTTGTTTGTGGTATGGTTCAAATATAAAAAGCACCGAAATAGAACAAAGACTAGAAATCATTGACATCTCTAGCACCTTGTCACATATTTTAAGGCTTAAAGAAGGGGCAGAAACGGGTAAAGTAATCCAAGGTTTGATTGGTCAGGAATAAGATGAAACAAAAAGAATATTTCCTTAAGCATCTTGCACAAACCACTGAGCATCCAATCTTACTAGAGATCGATTCCGCAAAAGGAATCTACATAAAAGGCAAAGATGGGAAAACATACATGGATATGATATCAGGTATTGCGGTAAATAGTCTTGGACATGGAAACTCGAGAATAAATGAAGCACTCAAACGTCAAATAGATAAGCATTTACATGTCATGGTTTATGGTGAGTTCATACAGGAATCTCAGTTGCTTCTTTCGAAAAACTTAAGAAAACTTCTACCTTCTCAACTAGACGGACTCTATATCGTTAATTCAGGAGCAGAAGCCATAGAAGCAGCTATTAAACTATGCAAGGCATATACTGGAAGAAAAAACATCCTATCATTTAACGGGGCTTACCACGGCAGTACAAATGGGGCATTAAGTATTGCAAGTAATAAAAAAAGAAAAGAAAACTTTGAACCACTCCTTCCCAACATTGAATTCATTGAACTAAACAACTTTAACGATCTTGATTTAATATCAAATCAAATAGCAGGCGTATTTCTAGAAACAATTCAGGGTGATGCAGGAGTTCAAATTCCTACCTACTGTTTTATGAAAGCTCTGCGAGAAAAATGCTCAAAAACAGGCACACTACTTATCCTTGACGAGATACAATGTGGACTTGGTAGAACAGGTTCTAATTTTGCCTTTGAGCACTTTGATATAATCCCAGACATCTTGACTTTAGGTAAAGCACTTGGGGGAGGGCTTCCAATCGGAGCACTTGTTACTTCTCAAAAAGTATTGAAAACATTCAGTAACAATCCTGAACTTGGACATATTACCACTTTTGGAGGACATCCTTTAAACGCAGCAGCAGCGGCTGAATTCTGTGCAATTCTAAATGAAGAAATTGACTTAACTGAGGTTGAACGCCTTGGTCATTTGTTAGAGAAAGAAATCAAACAACATTCGTCGATAATACAATCAAGAAGAAAGGGAATGCTTTTTGCATTTGACATGAGTAGCAGTGATCAGGTTACAAGAGTTGTAGAAAATTGCCTGAAAAATGGTTTGATTTTATTTTGGTTTCTTTCGCACCCCAATAGTTTTAGATTGGCACCCCCTTTGAATATAACAGAAAGTGAAGTAATGAAGGCGGCTAAAATTATTCGGAATGCAATTCAAGAAAGTATTTAAACTTATTCAAGGCTTCAACGTTGGTAATATTTACTTTTACAGATAGAAAATTTACATGAAGGTTACAGACCATATCAAAAATTCAAGGCAAACATTATTTTCATTTGAAATACTTCCGCCACTAAAAGGCAAGAGTATACAATCCATTTATGATGGTATAGATCCTTTAATGGAATTCAATCCGAAATTTGTCAATGTAACGTATCACAGAGAGGAGTATATATACAAGGAACAAGAAAATGGCCTGTTAGAGAAAGTATCTATTCGTAAAAGACCTGGAACAGTTGGGATTTGTGCAGCGATAATGAACAAATATAAGGTAGATGCTGTTCCGCACCTCATTTGTGGTGGGTTTAGTAAAGAAGAAACAGAAAATGCATTAATCGATCTTCAATTCTTGGGCATTGATAATGTTTTGGCATTGAGAGGAGATCCGATTAAAACAGAAAATGCATTCAAAGCACATCCGAGAGGACATCAATATGCGTCTGAACTCATTCATCAGGTCAACGATATGAATGAGGGCAAATATTGTGTAGATAATATCAAAATGGCGCCAACGGACTTTTGTATCGGAGCGGCAGGATACCCTGAGAAGCATTTTGAAGCTATGAACCTGAAAACAGATTTAATTCATCTTAAAAAGAAAGTTGAGGCTGGGGCCTCCTACATCGTGACGCAAATGTTTTTTGATAACCAAAAGTATTTCGCCTTTGTTCAAGCATGTCGGGACTTTGGAATTGACGTGCCTATTATTCCTGGTATTAAACCTATCAGGTCTTTGAATCATATTACTTTTCTTCCTAAATTTTTCCATATCGATTACCCTGAAGCGCTCTCGAATGAACTACTAAAATGCAAAACCAATAGTGACGTTGAACAAGTAGGTATTAAATGGGGTATTCAACAATCAAAGGAACTGATTGCACAAAATGTTCCTTGCGTTCATTATTACACGATGTCAAATTCAGATGCTGTAAAAGCTATTGCCCAAAATATTTTTTAAATGAAAGTAATAAATACTCTATTATTCGCCTTTTTAATTGCCAACTTTTCATTGACGCAGGAGGCGCAGCAGCAATTTAAAACACTGGTTGTAGGACAGTTCGACAAACCTGACGAACGCTATGCTATTGAAGTCGCTATTACTGACTTATTTACCCGAAATGGTATAGTATCAATACCCTCTTTAAATGTCATAAAACAAGGTGCAAACCCGACAATACTCGCAACGGACAGTGTGCAAAAAATGCTGAAAGACATGCAGATTAATAAGGTTGCTGTCGTTAATGTTAGAGGTTACGACCGTAAGTTTAAAATTAGCAACAAGGAGTCTGAACTTAAGGCTGCATTAGATCGAACGAGTATTTATCATATTTACCGCGAAGAGGCGACCTCCGTTAGTTTTGAATTTACCTTTTATAAAAATGGAACAATGTTCTTTCGTGACATTCTAAAATGCAGTAATATATCAGACAGGGACTCCGTAATCAAACGCATTCGTAAGAAGTTACCCAAGCGTATGGCTAAAAAGTGGTCAAAAATTTAAAAATTACCTGAACGAAACCTTTTGTCGAAATTCATTTCACTAGGATCACCGTAAGCTCCACATTTAGGAACACGTTCAAAAAGTTTAATGAATTTTACTTTAAATAAAACCGGCCAATATTGAGAAGAAAACCAATTCCACTTGCTATTTAATCCATTCCATTCGTGAATCCCTATCAACGGAACTTCTAGTGTTGGTATCATCATCCATGCCCGATTAAAACGCATCCCTACTCCCAAGCCGTAATGAAATTGAAGATTATATGGGGCTTGAAATTGAAATGGTAAAGGGTTTTGTGTGAAACTATCATTATACAATCGATTCCCTTCATTCGATCGGTACTCAAAATTTAATCCAAAGGCATTATCAATAAAATGCTTTCTTGCTTTGTCTATCTTTTTCTTACCAAAATAAATGAGTGAATGCGCGGACAACCTTGCGGAAAATAAATTAAGATCAAATTCACCGAAAAAATCATCATTTGAAATCGAAGCTCCAAAAGCATCTGAGGTATTTATATTGGTAGATTCCTCTCCTGAAAAAACCTTATATCCTAAACCCCAATCAAAATAATCCCATATTCTACTTTTTCTCAGAAATTTAATAGGTATCCCTTTCCATTTTGGGAAATGCGCAAAACCCAATTCAACAGCGTAGCCTATATTTCCAGCAGTTTTGATTGTATATGATTCACGCTGACCTGATAAAAAATCCTGTGAACCATAAGTCTCTTCGCCCGACATTAAATAGGAAGCCCCAATTGAAAATTGTATGCCGTCATTTACAACAACAATATAATCATTACCTTTTGCTGCTTTTTTAAATGCTTCTTGCCCATAGAAGTTTGATGTAAATAAAAATAATACCGAAACAGCTATGATATGCTTCATAATTCAAAGTTAAATGACTTGCTCTCTTCTGCAATGCGTTCCATGACCTCATCGCTATTCCAGTTTTCTTCAATGTTTGGAAACTGCATCACGCGCTCCATGATACCATCTTGTATCTTTCCCTGTTTATACGCAACACTATATGGTATTGTACTAAAAGTAACTTGCGAGTATAACGGTAGCCATTTCTTTGGATACAATTTTGTGTACTTTGCCTCGATCTTCTTACGCAAAAGAAACTGTTCATCTGCGACATAATCTCGCATTTCATGATAATTATCTAAGGAAAGATCCTGCAATGCATCACCATCTTGTTTTCGAGTAGCATTATATTCCTTAAAGACAGCATCCCAATCCTCATTGTGTTTGTGCATTAAATCATTTAGAACCGTACAATCTTCAAAACCAGAGTTCATTCCTTGACCGTAAAAAGGGACCGTTGCATGCGCAGAATCACCCATCAAAGCTACCTTTCCATGTGTCCATGGAAAACAACGTATAATGGCCAAAGAAGCTAACGGATGATCCTCCCATGACTCTCCAACAGTTGGCATCATTTCATAAAAATCAGGAAAAACATCCTTGAAAAACTGATCGACATCTTCTTTTGACTTCAGCTTGTCAAATGAATATTTATGATTCTCATGTGGCATAAACAATGTACAAGTAAACGAACCGTCCTCATTTGCTAAAGCAATCATCATAAACCGGCCCCTAGGCCAAATGTGCAAAGCATTTTTATCCATTAAATATTCTCCATTCGGACCTGCAGGAAGCAATACCTCCCTATATCCGTCCTCAATAAAACGTTGGCTAAAATTAAATCGTGGTAACTTTTGCATTGAATTGTATCGAATGGCAGAAAACGCGCCATCAGCGGCAAAAATCAAATCTGATTTAACCTCAAATTCCTCATTTGTTTGTGTATTCCTAATGAAGGCTATTGAATTGTCAAAATCCACTTTATGACACTCATGGTAGTAATGAATTTGTGCATTACCTTTATTTTCAGCAATGTCCATCATACGCGCATTGATATGACCTCGAGATACAGAATAAATAGCTTGACCTTCTTCTCCATAAGGCTGATAGGTCAGTTCACCTGAATCAGCATGCATAACTCTACCATACATGGGTATAGCTATTTCACGAACAGAATCTCCAACACCAACATCGTCTAATGCCTTCCAACCCCTTACAGAAAGTGCAAGATTTATAGACTTTCCAGCAGCGATATCTGCCTTTCGAATATCGGACCTTCTCTCAAATATCGTTACTGTATAGCCAGCTTTTGAAAGATATACTGCCCAAAGAGAACCGACGAGTCCGGCTCCAATTATTGTTGCTTTTTTCTGATTTGAATCCATTTTATTTCCTCCAGTGTTTCGAATAAGACGATTCAAAATATGTGCTTTTGAATCTCGTTTTATCTTTTTTATTTTGATAGGCAATTAACACACGCCAAACTACGATTCCAATAATTAAAATCCCTATAGCCTGGGCAGAAATATTCATGTAGTCGCGAATAATTGAGACTGAGCCTGAGTACTTTACTTGTATGAGATCTTGCGGGGTCATTTCGATTTCTTAAACACGAATGTACATAGTTTGTTGTCATTGCAAACGAGATAAAAAGAAGATTTATTCACAATGCTTACTTTAAACGCGAATCAATAAAATTCAAATTACGTTTAAGACCCTTATATTTCGTGCGCTTGAGCGGACTCCTTTTTAATAATTCACGAAATGTTTCTTCATTTAAATCTAACCAATCTTCCTTGGTAAAATCGAGAAGTTTAGGATTGGAAAGTCTTTCTTCCTGATGTTGTTTTGAGAATCGATTCCAAGGACATACGTCTTGACAAACATCACACCCAAATGCCCAATTGTCCATTTTTTCTTTAAATTCAGAGGGAATAATTTCATCTTTGAGCTCTATTGTTAAATATGAAATACATTTTGACCCATCCACTACATAGGGTTCTATAATTGCATCAGTAGGACAATCATCAATACATTTGGTACAAGTGCCGCAATAATCCTTCATTGGTGCATCTTGTTCAAATTCCAAATCCGTAATTAGCTCAGCTATGAAAAAAAAGCTCCCTTCTTTGGGATGAATTAGATTTGAATTTTTACCAATCCAACCTAAGCCTGATTTTTTAGCCCAAGCCTTATCCATTACAGGTGCAGAATCAACAAATGCACGCCCCTCAACATTACCGATGGTTTCTTTAATGAAGCTGAACAATGCTGACAGTCTTTCCTTTACAAGGAAATGATAGTCTTCTCCAAAGGCATATTTGGATATTTTTGGTGCTGTTGTATCCGTTTGAGTTGTATGAGTGGCATAATTAAACAATAAAGAAATGACTGATTTTGCACCTGGAACGAGTTTGGTTGGATCGAGTCGCTTATCAAAATGATTTTCCATGTAAGCCATCTTACCATTTCGATTATTATTTAACCAATTTTCTAACCTTGGAACCTCGTCTTCTAAAAATCCAGCTTTAGAAAACCCACAATAAAAGAACCCCAATTCATAAGCCTTGGTTAAAATGGCTTGCTTATATTTATCGGCATTCATTTAGAACAAACCTCCTTGACTGAACCCAATGTCAATTCCCAGATGTTTGTAGGACTTTTCAGTAGCTTTTCTACCACGCGGTGTTCGCATCAAAAAACCCTCTTGAATTAAAAAAGGCTCGTATACCTCTTCAATTGTACCGGCATTTTCACCAATTGCCGTTGCTATTGTTGTCAAACCAACTGGCCCACCACCAAACTTCTCGACGACTGCTTTCAAAATCCTCACATCCATTTCATCAAGACCATTGGCATCAACATTTAATGCTTTTAACGCTATCTCGGTTATCGATTCATCAATTTTACCTGTTCCCTTTATTTGAGCAAAATCTCTAACTCTTCTCAATAATGCATTGGCTATTCTCGGGGTTCCTCTACTCCTACTGGCAATCTTGATCGCAGCATCTATGTCAATTTCAATCTCTAAAAGTCCTGCGGATCTTTGAATAATTGCTGTCAAAGTTTCAGTATTGTAGTATTCAAGACGAGAATTAATCCCAAAACGCGCCCTTAGTGGACTTGTTAGCAGTCCAGAGCGCGTGGTAGCACCTATTAAAGTGAATGGATTAAGTGTTATCTGAACTGTTCTAGCATTGGGACCTGTATCGATCATTATGTCAATGGTATAGTCTTCCATCGCAGAATAAAGATATTCTTCAACTACTGGACTTAATCTATGAATTTCATCAATAAACAAGACGTCTCCTGTAGCAAGATTAGTCAACAACCCAGCCAAATCACCTGGCTTGTCTAAAACTGGCCCACTTGTAACCTTGAAACCTACAACCATTTCATTTGCAATGATATTGGCTAAGGTCGTCTTACCTAGACCAGGTGGTCCATGTAGTAAAACGTGGTCAAGGGGTTCATTTCTAAGCGTAGCGGCCTGTACAAAAACTTCAAGATTTTCAACAATACTAGGCTGACCAGCAAAATCTGCAAGTTTTTGCGGACGAAGAACTTTATCAAATTCCTTTTCCGAACTGTTCTCTGCTTCTTGCTGATAATCAAATGAATCTTCCAAATGTAACGGTATTTGAAACAAATTTACAAAAGAAACAAGAGATATTCGCGATTGAATGTAGGAAGATATTCACTTCTTAGACACCCTGAATTTTTTGAAAAAACTTTAACATATCTTCAAATAAAAAATCAGCTACACTTAGCCTGGGATTAGGCTCGTGTGTTTTTTCAGGAATACAAACCACAGTCATTTTTGCAGCTTTACCTGAAATCACGCCATTAAAAGAATCCTCGATGACCAAACAGTCTACAGGATCAATATTAAGTGCATTAGCTGCGGAAATATAGACCGCTGGATGTGGCTTTCCAAAAGGCTCATCTTCTGCAGAGTGCACATAGTCAAAATACGATTCGATTTCCAGAGCATTTAAAACAGTTTTCAATAACCTATTCGGGGATGATGTCGCCAAACCAATTTTAAGATTCAACTTCATTAGAAGCTCTAAAGTCTCTCGGACACCTTTTAATAGAACAGGGTTTGAACGCACCAAATAAATCATCTGGTCAATAATCGCATTTTCTATCGCTTGTTCATCACGGATTTTTAAGTTTTTATGTCGATTCCAAAATGCAATTACCTCATCAATCCTTAAACCTACTGTTTTTTGAAAATCTTTCCTTTCAACCTGAAGACCAACTGATGTGAAAACATTCTCCATTGCTAGTTTCCACTGCGGCTCACTATCAATTAAAACGCCATCCATATCAAAGATGACTGCCTTGTAATTTTCTATAGAAAATGCTAATTCCATACTTTAAAATCTCTTAATTAAATGGTCATCGTTTTCTGTTTGTCTAGGCCGCTTTTTTCAGCAACTAACCTGACTAAGTTTGTTTATTCAACGCACCCTTCCGATCGACATTTTTAGCGCCGCTAACACAAACATGACGAAAGACAAGGCCTTTCTGGAGTCATAACATATGCGAACGGTCTGTCAACACTATCATTTACACCAAAACAATTAGAACAGAAAAAACATTCTATACCTAAGGCTTCATCTAAAACATCAGGTAATATTGGAGGCGGGCTTTCACAGGGAGGTACAAAAAAGCAAATAACTGTCACAAAATAAAACCGAATCATGACTTAAAATAAACACTAACAATTTCAATGCGACGATCCGTCACTTCCTCAACTACAAAAGCAAAACCCTCCATTTTTAGTTTGAAGTTTTTTTCTGGAATATTTGCGAGTTTATAAAGTATAAATCCACCCAAAGTCTCATACTCCTCTGACTCCGGAACATTTAGATTATAGTGTTCGTTAATATAATCAATTTCAACACGTGCCGAAAACCGAAAATGTGTATCAGAAATCTTCTGCTCAATAAGATCATCCTTGTCATGCTCATCCTCTATTTCACCAAATATTTCTTCGATAACATCTTCCAAGGTCACCATTCCAGCCGTACCCCCGTATTCATCAGAAACAATAGCAATATTACCTGATTGCTCTGTAAATTTTGCAAGTAACTCCTCCCCTGTGGTTACGGAAGGCACAAAATGTATTGGTAGCAAAATTTGCTTAATGGATTTCGGCGATTTAAACAAATCATACGAATGGACATAACCAATAATATTGTCAATGGAATCGCGGTAAATAATCACCTTTGACAGACCCTTTGCAATGAACAATTGCATTACTGCGTCTAAAGAGTCATCTATATCAACTGCTATAATCTCGGTTCTAGGTATCATACAATCCCGTGCCTTAACATTAGAGAAATCTAAAGCATTTTTCAACAAATTCATGTCCTCTGAAGATACCTCCTCGCTATCTATTCGTTCTGAAATATCTTCAACAAAGTGTTCGAGATCTACTTTTGAAAACACTTTTTGGTTAGTCTTTTGGTCAAAACCAAAAGTTTTTAATACCACCCAACTCATTGCAAGAACTATTTGGGTAGGGATAAAAAGAAGAATAAACAATATAAATAACGGAATTGTCCCAATCATCAGAAATCGATTTGGGTTGTACTGAACAAGACTCTTTGGGATAAATTCGGCAGCAACAAGGACTAAAACGGTTGACAAGAGCGTCTGTAAAAGTAAAAGTGCTGCTTCTGAAGACACGCCCCAACCTGAAAGTACTGGATCTAAAATCGCAGCTGCAGAAATCCCATAAACTACGAGAGAAACGTTGTTTCCGAGTAAAATAAAAGCAATGACTTTGGATTCGTTGCGGTAAAATATTGATTGGATTTTACTTAGGAGGGTCCCCTTTGTTTTATCAACCTCAATTTTTAAGCGATTTGAAGCAAGAAATGCAATCTCCATTGCAGAGAAGAACGCTGAAAAAACAAGAGCCACTAACAAGAAACAAATCGCGTTGAACATAGTGAACAACAATGTAAGGATTATTTGATTAAGTCAAAACCGATATCCTTTCTGTAATTCATGCCTTCAAAACTTATTTTATCTATTGACTCATAAGACTTTTTAATTGCAAATTCTATGTTTTTACCATACGAGGTCAGAGCTAACACTCTACCGCCTGAGGTAACTGAAGAAGGCCCGTCAGAACGTGTACCTGCATGGAAACACAAGCTATCCACAACGCTATTTAATCCATAAATAGGCATTCCTTTTTTATAAACTTTTGGGTATCCGCCAGAAACAAGCATAATCGTTGCAGCACTTTTATCATAAAATTGAATGTCTCTTTCCGATAAAGTATTTGTTGCGATACCTTCAAACAAATCTAATATATCAGACTTTAAACGAGGTAAGACAACTTCTGTTTCAGGATCTCCCAAACGACAGTTATATTCAATGACATAGGGGTCACCTTTCACATTGATTAAACCAAAGAAAATAAATCCCTTGTAGTTTATACCCTCTGATTTTAGGCCCTTCGTGGTAGGCACAATTACTTGATTATGCACCTTATCCATAAATGCTGCATCTGCAAAAGGAACTGGGCTTACAGCACCCATTCCACCAGTATTTAGACCTGTATCTCCTTCTCCAATTCTTTTGTAATCCTTCGCTTCTGGAAGTAGTTTAAACGACTGTCCGTCCGTAATGACAAAAACAGACACCTCTCTACCATCTAAAAATTCTTCAATTATAACTTTCGCACTTGCATTACCAAACTTAGAGTCCCTAAGCATACTCGTAAGTTCACGCTCTGCTTCAGCTAAATCTTCTAGAATCAGGACACCTTTTCCCGCAGCTAAACCATCTGCCTTCAACACATAAGGAGCATTCATATTTCTTAAAAAAGCAATACCCTTCTCCAATGTGTCTTTTATGAATGTTCCGTATTTCGCAGTAGGTATATTGTGTCTTTTCATGAAAGTCTTTGCGAAATCCTTACTACCCTCAAGTTGTGCTCCTTCTGCATCAGGACCTATAACTGCAATGTCTTTAAGCGATTCATCAGCATAAAAATAATCAGCGATACCATTAACGAGTGGCTCTTCTGGACCAACAACAACGAGCTCAATATTATGTGCTAAAACAAAATCCTTGACCGCGTCAAAATCATTTGGATCAATTGCAATATTTTTTCCGTGCTTTCGCGTACCAGAATTCCCAGGAGCAATATATAGTTCATCCAGTATAGAACTTTGTGCCATTTTCCACGCTAAAGCATGTTCTCGACCACCTGAACCCAACAATAAAATTTTCATTAACAATATTTTAATAATGATTCAAAAAGCATTGCGCCATCCTTCGTTTGTAAAATCGGATCTGATGACCTTTCTGGATGGGGCATCATACCAAAAACATTCTTTTTTTCATTGGTAACTCCTGCGATATTCATGAGTGAACCGTTGGGGTTATTTGAATCGGATACAGTACCATTTCCGTCACAATATTTAAATAAAACCTGATCGTTGTTTTGCAACTTTGAAATAGTTTCTTCACTTGCGTAGTACCTTCCTTCACCATGAGCAATAGGAACTGAATAAGCCTTATTATGATCAAGCCCTTTCGAAATCGCTGCAGAATTAGAAACTGGTTTTAAATGTACATTTTTACAAATGAACTTTTGATTGTTATTATGTAACAAGGCACCATCCAGCAATCCTGTTTCGGTTAAAATTTGAAAGCCATTACAAATACCGAGTACATACCCCCCTTTTTGAGCATGAATAATAACATCATTCATAATAGGCGAAAATTTAGCAATCACACCTGAGCGCAAATAATCGCCAAAAGAAAAACCTCCAGGAAGAACAACCATATCCACATCTTTTAAGTCTCTTTCCTTGTGCCAAAGAGATACGACTTCTTGCTTCAATATCTTTTCAAGGATATAAACCATATCCTGATCGCAATTTGAGCCCGGAAAAGTTACTACACCAAATTTCATTTTTACTGTCTTTAGATTGCAAAATTAGTCAATTATACATTTTCAATCTAAGAGAAAATGAAAAACTTGATAACAGAAAAAGTCAAAAGCAAATAAAACATACCACTTGTAGCCATACCTATTGCTTCACTTCGGAATGCGAATGGCAGAACTAGGCTCAATGGGAGTAATAAAAGACTAAAAAAAGCGATATGTTGAAAACTTAGTACATAATACAAGCTCAAAAATAACAATAGAAGAAAAAATGAAAGTAACATTTGAAATTGTCTTTTTGAACGAATAGCACTTTTTTGCCATTGCGCGAAAAAAGCTATAAAACTCATTATTGATGCGATACCTAGAATACCCAAAACCACAAACCATTCTCCATGGATAGAACCATTATAGCTGAAAAAAGAAACTTTTAAAGCAGGCGAATCCAACAAATAAATAATTGAAACTATATAAACAAAAGGAAGTATTGAAGCCATTAAACCAACGAAAACATCTCTTATTGTCAACGGCCTTATAAACCTTACTAAAAGCAAAAAAAAAGGAAGTAATATTAATAACGGTGGAACAAAAGATACAGCTAAACCACCAAAAAAAAGAATATTAAAAATGACTGATATTTGTGACTCATTCTGACTGAGCTCAAAAAACTGTTGAAGCATTAATATAAGGAAAAGATGGGTGAGAAGCATTCCGTTTAAACTAAATGAGACTGCAAAAAAGCTCATGAAAACGACATAACAAGGGGCTAAAAGAAAAGTTATTTTATCAAAAAAATTAGATCTATTAAAGATTCTATTTAGCAATATTGCATTAACTAAAACCAATGTAGCCGCAAAAAATCGCGAATCAAATGTGTGAAAATTTATAAAACCATTCCAAAAACCAAAATCAACACTTTCATCCGTGTAAAAATCATTGGTAAAATCCAGAAAATGAAATAATGCAAGAAGAAGAGGTAAGAACAATAAAACTATGGTTCTATTCCCAGAAAATAACTTTAACAAATCAAGAAATTTAAATAGGTCGCAAAAGTATAAAGTTAAATAATTAAAGTCTTGGGGTAAACAAAAAAGAATCGAAATATTATTGAATTATTGCTCCTAGAACACCAAAAATGATATCTTTGGAAGCATATTTTCTTTACATTTCAAACCATATTTCATGGCAAAACAAAAAAATAGATATTCGGACAAAGAGCTCAAGGAGTTTAAAGATCTGATTTTAGGTAAACTTAAAGAGGCAAAGGATGATTATAATCTTTTAAAAGGTTCTCTATCCCATAATGATGACCACGGAACCAATGACACAGGAAGAACCTTCAATATGATGGAAGATGGCTCCGAAACCTTATCGAGAGAGGAGTTAGCGTCACTTGCTGCGCGCCAAGAAAAATTCATTAGCAACCTCCAAGCTGCACTCATACGAATCGAAAATAAAACATACGGAATTTGTCGCGTTAACGGTAAATTGATTCAAAAAGAACGCCTCAAACTCGTTCCACATGCAACGATGAGTATCGACGCCAAGAATGCCCAAAGTAAGTGAAAAAAAAGCTAAGTATTCTATTCGTTTTTATTATCGGATTCGTTCTTATTGACCAACTTATCAAGTTTGGCATCAAATCAAAATTTACGGAAGGACAGAGCCAGCCTTTATTAGGTAATTGGTTAGTCTTAAATTATATCGAAAATCCAGGCATGGCCTTTGGTACTACATTTGGTGCATCAATTTGGGCAAAACTTAGTTTAAGTATTTTTCGGATTGTCGCTATTATTGCGATTGGTTATTATTTATGGCTTGAGCTAAAGAAAGGGTCAAAGGTGGAATACCTTATTGCGATTTCATTAGTATTCATTGGAGCCCTAGGTAATTTGATAGACTCCATGTTTTACGACTTTATTTTTACATTTGACCCTTGTAATTATTACAACTACATGGAAGGTACTGGCAACTTTGAAAAGTGTATACAAACCATTCATGGACAAGAATATTCGCGAGCCATTGAGGTAAGACATCATGGTTTTCTTTTGGGAAATGTTGTGGACATGTTTCAGTTCAATGTCCAGTGGCCAACATCTATTCCGTATATTGGAGGCAAACAGATATTTCCCGCAATTTGGAATTTTGCAGATTTCTGTATTTCGAGTGGCGTAGGGATGATTTTGATTCGAAATAGAACTTACTTTCCGAAAGAAAAGAAATAAACGAGTTTAAAAATTCCACTTCATATTTCGATCATCAAGAATTGCAAATGATATTTTCCAGTCGGCTCGAGGCGCAGATTTATTTGCATTAGATAGAACGCCATAAATTCCGACACGTAGTCTTCTTCTTGACAGCTTAAAGTTCCTTTCAAGACCCACAAGTCCCTCGTAATGGAACCAATCATGTTCACGAACATACAAAGCTCCAGCACCAAAGACTAAACCAATTCTTGTTTTTTTCATAAAAGGAATCTTATTGATAATCGATCCATTATCGTGATGAACAAAATGCGCTTCGACTGAAAGGTCACTTGTTCTGAGTAAAGTATCCAAGCCTTGGAATGAATATAAGGGATTGGAAAACCACAAAGGATCACTTCTTCTTTGAAATTTGAAATCAGGATCACGTAAGATTTTTGAACTTAAGAATTTCCCGCCCGAAATACGATAATTAGAAGTTCCTATAGTTCCTATTTTAAAAGCTTGCTCAATACTTACTTGTAAATAATGATGGTTTATATCACTTCCAAACAGATCCGGAATGCCCCATTCATAATTTAAACTAAAGGTGGGCCAAGCAGAACCCAATACGACCTTACGGTAAGGCTCTCTCATGTATTTCTGCATAGGCACAAACCAAATATCTACATCTCCAATTAAGGCCTGATATGTCTGGAAATCTGAAGGTTGATTATTAGGAAGTACCTCATCAACAGTTTCTAAAAATCTATAACCCTCAAGACTTCTTCTTTCACAAAATTCGCCACCGACACTCATATAAAACCCATTGAACAATTCATATTCAACGGAAGTATTCAGCTGAGTTGTCTCTATAAAGTTTTCGCGCTTGTAAATTTGAGTAATTGCGTCGTAACCTCTAATCACGTCAAAATCGTGACTTAATGAGGCCCTAATTCTACCTTGACGAAATGGATCAAATTTATATTTCCACCAAGTATCTCCCTTTATGTCATTATTTAAAAAGCCGAATGACACCTGAGTGTAAGAATCTAAGGTCCTTTCATCTTCCCATTTCTTGAAGAAATCGAAGTTTGGTGATATTCTTGGACCTGCAATATATACGGGCCTAATTAAGGTTGCTAGGGAACCTATAGTCCATTGGTGTCTTTTGGTTCGGTTTCTATGATCCACACCAAACCATGCGACTTTCAAAAAAGTCACTTTATTAAATGCCTCGTCAATGCTGTCACGATATTCTTTACGGTTCTTATAATCACGAATACTATCCTTTTTAAGAATAAAGGCGATTTCCTCCTTCGTTAGTTTATCTTGTCTTTCATCCTCCCAGAATAAAGAATCTTTTTCGTATGCCTCCTTCTCGGTAACTGCCAATTCTCGATTAAAGAATTTTTTGGAAAATTGGGGATTAAAATCATAATCAGAAAAAATTGCGGTAGTATTACAAACAGAAGTTTCACTTTTGTTTTTGACACCATAGCTCAGTATTTGTTTTGATAAAACACAGACAGAATCTCCTAGATGCTCATAATCTTGCTGAATCTTAAAATAATCGTAGTACAACAAATTCCCTTTTTTCATTGTTAGCTCGAGCTTCTGAACTAGCCATAATGAATCCACAACCCATATAAACCCTTCCAATGTAGTTGTAGCTGATGCTCGAGGTTGTATTCTAATTTTAGAGATTTTCCTGCCGTTTTCTTCAAACTGGTCCACGAGACGGTATTTGTAGGATAAAATACCAGGAATAGAAATTGGTGAACTAATCGGGTTTTGATGCAAGTCATCTAAACGCAATAAATTTTCAAAGAAATTAAAATTCGATTTAACTGTGGTTTTATAGTACAAATTTCTATCACTTCCTCTCAAAGAATAAGCATTTCGAAGTTCTTTTACTTTGTTCGTCGGTGCATAGTTTCGTTGTATTTGAACCTCAAGTAAATTCATGGTGTCTCTGTCCTCGAAATCATCATCTAATAAGTCATCATCATTTCTATCTCGCCCCGCTTTTCTGATAATTTTCTCCTTCGCTTTAATGTAGACATTGACTTTATGTGCGTAGCTCCAAGGATTGATTTCATCGCGTTTTACAACCACCTTTTTCATGATTTCCCTGCCTGGGTTCGTTCGTTTAGTCGTAATATTAACAGCTTCTAAATCCTGAATTTTACTCGGAAAGAGTTGGATATTCTTTAGAATGTTTTTTTCATTCACGGAAATGTAGGCTTCACGTGTATCAAATCCGGTAGCACTGAAAACTAGAAAATACTCACCGCGTGCCATACTGATTTGATATTTACCATCAATGTCAGCAACCGTTCGCTGCGCAGGTGCATTTTTAATAAATATTTTAGCAAAAGGAATTGGTTGTTGCTGCTCATCATAAACTATACCATCAACAAAATACTGCGTGTTTCCTGAAAAGGAGAATAAAAATATTATCAGAAAAAGTATTAAGTATTCAGTAAGATTGTAGCGCTTCGTCAATTTCTAAATTTATTTCAGCTTCTGATCAATTATCTCCTTTTCCCTCATATAAGCTAAATGTTTTTCCATTCTTTTCATCATCCAAATTTTGAAAAAGTACATACCAACAGATAAAAGCACAAAAGGGTAAAACATCCACCACCTTTCAAAGCCTTCGGAAAATCCTTTTACGGTTATTACGATAGACAATATAATGGCAAAAACAAGCCAAAACATTTTCATTATTTTATTATAAATATCCATTACTTTTTATTTAGTGTCATTTTACCCGTAGGTTCTAATATTTCAAAAAAACTAAAATCTTGTTTAGTAACAAGACCTTTGCCTTTAATGATTTCTTTTGGTGAACGCACCGTGACATTTCGATCTGTGCGAATCGTACTATCTTCTTTATTCCAAATTAAATATTCAGTTTCCAGAACTTGTTGTTTGGAAAAGTTAATAAGTCGAACAGAGTCCTCAACCTTAACAATACCCTCATCATGATTAAAATTTCCAATAAGAGAGGTTAGTCGAGAAACCTTTTCACCAGCATTATTAAAAAAATCAACAGAAAGAAAACCCTTGAAGTTTGTCACATGTTCGGGTTTATAGTACGTTTCTGCAAATTTAGCGAATAGATTAACTTTCGTTTTACCCGAATCGCTATGAATCATTTGTAAATTCTCAGTGTATTCGTCTGGCGCTTTTTCAAAATGCGTCACCCTTCTAATCTCACCTGAATCATTTTCACAACCGACAATAGCCATTAAGACAAATACAATGGAAATTGACGCTCGAAACATTTAAAGAATTTTTACTTTATGTCAACGGTAACTCCCCAACAGGAAAGCGTCACTTGTGCAGGACTATTATTGCTGAAAATCTCATCCGATGAAGGACAATTTTCGCGATATTTTGCAGCAAGACTTGACTCACCGGCGTTTGTTGCCAACTGCGCGGCATAATAATAATTACACTTTCGATCAAAGGTGCTTGAACCACAGGTATTCGCAAGTTTAGCAACACAGTTTGAAGCGACCATAAGGGCCTTAGATCTATTGGCTCCACTAATGGATAAGGCAGTATTGTAAGCACTTTTATAACTGCTTAGATTCGTGTACTGTATCTCTAAAACACTCAACTTTATATCGCCACGAAGCGTATCATTATTAGCCATTTCAAGCGCTGTTCTAAACACCGCTATTGACTCTTTGTATTTCTTTTTAACTTTTAGCAAATCTGCTTTTGCTAAAACTGCATCCACAGTATTGTCAATTGAAATTATTGTATCGATTAACATAGCATACTCTTCACTTTCAGTACACTGCTTCTCTTTAAGAAGTGTTAAGAAGTTGATTACCGCTTTCTTTTTCTTATCCTTTTCCTGTGGTAGTTCACTCATGAAACCATTAAGATCTGGAAGAATATCATCGCATGTACGCACAACGTTATTGAAATAATTCGTCATCGACTCCTGAGTTCTCGCCTTAAAGCCCTCGTTTTCGATCTTTCTAGAGAGTCTAAAATAATCGGTTATCATTCTTTTCTTATACACCTCTTTTGTTTCCTCTTTTGCTTTGGTGTACATCGTATAAAGATTGTAGTAATAGTAACTTAGATGTGCATCCTTAAATGTATTATTCTCAGCAAATGCTAACGTGAACAGAGAGTCCGCCTTTATACGATTTGGTAATGAAGATTGCAGAATGTAAAGACCTCGAATAGATGCTTCAGCCGGATTGAAAAATCCTTTTTGTTCAGCGCGGTCATAGGCAGCAATTAAGGTATCGATATAACGTTTCTTTTTTGCCTTATCCTTTTCAGTCGCAACTGTATTTCGCATGGTCTGAATCATGTTCTTGTACTTCTTTGCATCATAATTCCCACACAATTCTTCTCCTTTCAAATAATACATGGTGGCTCTGGCGTAATTTTTTAGCTTCAGTTCTTGCCCAACAAAAAGTTGCATTCGCTTACATTCCCGATCCTGCAATGAATCTTGTTGACCAAAGGCAAACGCCATCAAAAAAATAAATCCTAACCCTAATCCAAACTTCTTCATGTCTTATTAATCTAATTTTCTTTTCCTAAACCACTTTTCAAAATTTGATGGTGAAAACACCATTCCAAATTTAAATCCTATGTATTGTTCTGTTAATTCTGACTCAGCTGAAGTACCCTTTTCTCCTAAAACAAAGGCTAGATTTAAAGACGATAGTGACATCTGAGCAAGTATCGGAATACCAATTCCAAATGTCGTGCCACGATCAAAATAATTTTGGCCATTCGCTGTGAATGGCAATGCGCGTTGGTAGTAACCTACACGATAATTTAATTTCTCAAGCATCTTCAATGTCGCAACATTTTCAAACAACCTCGTCTCGGGAGAGTAACTCATACCAAAAGACAACATATTGGACGCGCCAACTGTCCAGTCTTCCGAGGCATTGAATTCAGATCTTATACCCTGATTAACTTTGTATGCGAAAGCCAATGTTAGATTTGGTCTACGTGTTGTAGCTTTACGCTTCGTTTTTTTAAAGTAAAACTTATACTTTAATCCGATTTCATAAGAGGTTAAAACCCTCACTAAACCGGAACGAACTGAGGTAAATACTGTATCATAGATGGAAGGTGCATCAATATTTGCAGATGAATAGAGGTTATTCTCAATTGAGGCATTAAAGCCTTGTTCTGGATTTATAGTAAATCCAACTAATAAAGATTGACGCTTACCAATCCTTTGTTCAAGGTGCGCACCTAGCTCATAATGGAATGCTGACAACCTCGTAAGATCAGAAGAAAGGCCACCAGGATTGGTGTCTTCTCCTACTAGCTCGCTTTTTCGTTCATTGGAAACGAAACCAAATAAATAAGAGACATTAGCACCAAGAGATAGGTGGGTGTTCTTAGTGGCTAGAGGAGCAAAAGCAAAACCTAGATACGCATCCTGTAAATTACCTCTACCGTTGTAAGTAAATCTTATTGAATCTAATCCTGTAAATACCGATTGACTGAACTCGTAACCCACATTTGAGTACGGCTTTAATCCAAAAGCAAAGCCAGTTCTCTTTGAAGCCTTGAAAGCTAAAGAAAAATGCTCAAACATCGTGGATGTTTTAAATTCCGTCAAACCTTGTTGTTGGTAGAAAGAAAATCGAGAGTCTAAACTCAAAGACAAAAGGGTATTTCCTTTACTCAATCTTGAATAAGATGATGGGTTAAAAAAATTAACATTTGTTGAATCAATCCAAACGCTATTTACATTCCCAAGCGCGCCTGTAATCGCATTCACGCCCGAATTGTATTCTCCTATACCGTAGGATGAAAGGGGATGACTCGTGTTTACTTGAGCGTAAGTAAGCTGAAGTAGTATTCCAAAAGCAAAAGTTAAATTATAACGTATTAATCTCATATATCTCAACAATTCCCTCGAGTGTCAAATTTTTGTTTGCAAAGATGTTACTTTTTTGAGGGAAATCAAAATAAGATGCATCCCCTCCTGTTATTAATATTTGTAAATCTTCAAAGTCATTCTCATAACGAGAAATTAGACCTTGTATTTCATGAGTCATTCCATTAACTATTCCTGATTGAATAGCATGTATTGTATTGGCTCCGATTAAAGCAGTTGGTTTCTTTAAATCGAGCAACGGTAATTTACTTGTATAGTCGTTTAATGATTTATACCTGAGTGAAATACCAGGAGCGATTGATCCACCTTTATATATGCACTGATTGGATAAAAAGTCAAACTTAATGCAGGTCCCAATATCAATGACCAAAACATTAGTTCTGTGAAACTTCGATGACGCAGCTGCTATGTTACAAAGCCGGTCAATCCCAACAGTTTCCATAGATGTATATGCGCTTTTAAAGGGTAAGGTAATACTATTCGTAATTTGAACATACACACCGCCATACCTTTCAACAAGTCTTTTAAAATCATGGTTCGTTACAGAACCACAAACAACCGTTTTCCCCTCAATAAATGGGATAATATCGTCTAAAAAAAGGAAGCGATAAACTACAACGATTTTAGTATTTTCGATAATCGCCAATTTGATGCTCGTGTTCCCAGCATCGATGATTACATAACTCTTTTTATGGTTGCACATAGCACAAAGATACAAGTAACACTATATTTTTCGAGAATAATTGCATACTAAACCAAAATATTCATATTTTTGCCACCGCTATGGCTGGTGCCTTAGCTCAGTTGGTAGAGCAATGGACTGAAAATCCATGTGTCCCTGGTTCGATTCCTGGAGGCACCACAAAATAAAAGCCCCTCTTAATCGAGGGGCTTTTTGTTTGAAATATGGAGAGAGACTTATTGTAAATTGTGTTTTTAATGTGTATATCAAATAAAAGCGCATTATTTTTCTTGGGTTTCATTTGAAAAAAATAAAACAATAAATACGCATTTAAATTCCGACAACTCTGGGTGATTCCAAGTATCCTTATCATGGGTATAAAAAAAGGCCCTAAGGCCTTTTAAACTTAACTATAAACTATACTTTCTCATTATTAATTAATCACTTGTAACTTTTGAGTTCCTAAAAGTTCATTCTTTCTAATAAACCTTATAAAGTAAACACCTTCCTCAAGATTCGAAGCTGTAACTAGCGTTTGTCCTTCTTCAATAGACAGTTCTTTAATTTGATTCGTCCCTGCCAAAATCATTTGAACCTGTGTTACTTCTGCCCAGTCTGGCCATGACATTTTAACCTTCGCAATTAAAGTAGGATTCGGAAAGATATTTGCTCTGAAAATTTGACTTGTTGGATTTAACAAATTTCCACCAATAGTAGATTCAACATTGAATGGATCTTTCTGTTGTAAATCGTCTTGGCTTATTACATTACCTGAGACCAATATAAATGCAGCTAAAAATAATTTTGTGATTGTTGTTTTCATTGTTCGTTGTTTTAAATATTGTTTTTTTTATTTTGTTATGGGTCAAAGATGCAGACTCTTTTAAATTCAGAATTGAAAATCGCATGAGTGCGTCACCAAAATAATCTGAAGCACTGAAATAGAACTAAGTAATAATACCTATTAGGAAGTAGGTATGGGTGGTATTGATAAATTACAAATAAAATACTAAAACACTAAATATGAGTACTTTAATTCAAAAAAATACGTAGGAATTAAAACCTTTGACTATTTAGACAGTAAAGCTGTCAAATTTAAATGTAAATGCGCTAAGCGCTCTTGATATGTTTTCCGATAAGTTTCAGGTAGATGGGGTAAATCAAGAAGTCGTTCATATGCTTTTCGAATGAGAACAGTATCTCTGTTATCCATATTGAAATCCAAAATTGCTGCATTTTTCTCCAATACAAGATACAAATCAGGAAAGTTAGGAAATTTTAAAGCTAAGGAGTCTCCATATAAAAGAGCCTGCTGATAGGCACCTGCATCATCATATAGTTGTTGCACGTCAGCTAGACAGAAAGCGGATAACGAATCTTTTGGAAAAAGCGCGCAATATTCAAGATTACGATTAATCAACTCAATTCTAAAAAGAGATCTTTCTGTTTGATATTTTATCATTTGCTCCTTACCATAAGAACGTAGAACCTCTTCGGGTAGATTATACAGACATAAAAGAGAGTCATTCATCGTTCGAATACCATCCTGAAGCTGTTCTTTGGTTTTTTCTTTTACTGCTGGCTTTGCTTCTTGATTTGGATAACACCCTATTAAAAATGGAAGTACTAAAATTAAAATATGGATAGTTCTCATTTTCTCATTTTTTTGGGGAATCTCATTTTATAATCAATATCTATATCGCCATTGGTAATATTGTTTAGCTTCTTTTGAAGCATCTTCCTTTTGAGTGGACCTAAGTAATCTGTAAATAGAACACCTTCTATATGATCATATTCATGCTGAAAAATACGTGCCGCATATCCTGAATAAGATTCTTCTTTAAGTTCCCAGTTTTCATCATAAAAGGAAACTGTAATATTTGGTTTCCGAAAGACATTTTCTCGAATTGCGGGAATAGATAAGCAACCTTCCTGGAATGGCCATTCCTTACCCTCTTCTTCTTCTATGATAGGATTGATAAAAACTTTTTTGAAATCAGCGATCCCTTCAGCTCTAGGATCTTCCTCCCCATCTTCATCTTCAGCAAATGGACTACCGTCAACAATAAACAAACGTATATTCTTTCCTACCTGAGGGGCGGCAAGACCAACTCCTTTTGCCCTATACATTGTCTCGAACATATCAGATATTAATAGCTTCAGTTCACTGTAATGCTCATCTATTTCTTCGCAATACTTCTTGAGTATTGGATCTCCGTAGGCCACAATTGGTAAAATCATTGTTATGTTTTGTACAAAATTAAAATTTTAGATTAACTGTTCGCACTTAAATAATCTTGCAAAATAATCGTGGCACTTAACCTATCAATTCGCCCTTTTTCTTTTCTTTTTTTCTTTGAAACAGTTTGTATCAGTGTTTGTTTCGCTATTTTCGAAGTCATTCGCTCATCATATAACTCAACCTTACATTGACTGAATCTTTTTTCTACTGCAGATTTAAAAAGTCTGACATTTGCCGTAATATCCGTATCTCTTCCATTGAGATTCAAAGGATAACCAATAATTATTGTCAGAATTTGACTTTTATCAACCAATTGTTGAATCTCATCCATCAAATCAACAGAATCAACTGTTTTTAAAGGAGTAGCAATAATCCCGAGATCATCGGATATAGAAATACCCGTTCTTTTTAAACCAAAATCAATTCCAATTGCTTTATCCATATTACAAAAGTATGAAATACATCAAAACACTTATCCCCGTAACTTACACTTTTTACACTTTTAACATATTTATAGTTTCCAAAGTAAAAAAGTTACTTACTTTTGCCACGTGAATTCCAAACAAAAAGACATTCTAGAGCGAGCTGCAAAGCTATATATGAAGCTAGGCATACGAAGCGTGACCATGGACGATATGGCAAGACATCTAGGCCTTTCAAAAAAAACATTATACAACCACTTCACCGATAAAGGTCAGCTCGTAAAGGAGATTATAAGACTCAGAATTGCCCAAGATCAAGCTGTTTGTAAATCATTTGCGCTGAAATCAAAGAATGCAATTGATGAGTTATTGCATGTTTCGGAATTCGTTATCGAATCATTGTCTTCTATAAACACAACTGTATTTCACGATTTAAAGAAGAGTCACCCTGACGCGTGGAAAATACTTGAAGAGCATCGATTTGGATTCGTATACAATCAATTCGTTTCGAACCTACAACGCGGAATTGACGAAGGTTTTTATCGCTCTGAAATCCACAAGGAAATTTATGCAAAACTACATGTTGTAAATATTGATGCGATAATAAACGGTACAATCTTTCCGTGGCCTGAATTCAAATTTGAATCTGTCTTTTTAGAAACCTTCAGAATCCACATTCGAGCAATCACAAATGATAGAGGACTAAATTATTTCAAAACACAATTATTAAATACGAACAAATGAAACTTTTAATCACGCTTCTTCTTCTTTCATTGCTAACAAAAGCATATGCTCAGATTGGACGTTCATTTTCATTACTAGAAGCTAAAGAATATGCTTTAAAAAACAATATTAAAGTCATCAATGCCAGTTTAGAATACGATATCGCTCTTCAAAAGAAAAAGGAATATCTAGCGGCAGGTTTGCCTGAGGCGAACTTAAATGGAACATTTAATCAATTTCTAAACCTTCCTGTTCAGGTCTTACCCATTTCTTTTTTCGACCCTTCAGCTCCAGAGGATGAAATTATTGCATTTCGCGCGGGAACAGAATTTAATTCTAGTGCTAATCTTCAAGTCAATCAACTTTTATTTAATGGTTCCTACTTTATAGGCATTCAGGCATCCAAATTACTTATTGAAGTACAAAACATCCAAAAATACAGAACCAACGAAGATGTTCTTTTTTCAGTAATTGAGGCCTATCATATTGCCGCTGTTGCGAAGGAAAATCTTATCTTTTCAGATTCTATTTTTAGGCTTACTGAATCGCTCAAAAATACACAGCAAAGGTATTTAAATGCAGGCCTGCTTACCAACGAAGATCTGGACCAAATGACTTACGCTGTTTTAAGCGCTAAAAACGCCTTTGAAAATGCAGAATTACAGTTTGTTAACACCATTGCAATACTAAAATATGCAATGGGATATTCTCAAGATTCGACACTCACCTTAGGTAATTCACTTTCCGAACTCGACGCCAAAGCTTCTCAAATCGCCCTAGGCTCAATAGACGAGAATTCGATTTTACCTTTACTTCAGACTCAAATTGAACTTGCACAATGCAATGTCAGAAACAAGAAAGCCGGTTTTTTACCTTCACTTTCAGCTTATTTTCAGCAAAGCTACAACGCATATCGAACTAACTTTGACTTTTTTCAAGACAAACCATGGTATTCGCAAACAAATTGGGGTCTTCAGATGCGCATTCCAGTTTTCTCAAGTGGCAAAGGCCGATCTGTAGTAAAGCAATCTGAAATTGAATTACTTCAAGATGAGTACAGTTATACAATGACGAAACAAGGGCTAAAACTACAAGAGGTGCAACTTAAAAATACTATTGCTTCTGCACTAAAGAAAAGGGCACTTCAAAAAGAAAATAGCGCATTGGCTGAAAGAATTTACAGAAACGCCATTAATAAAGAAAAATTGGGTAGCGGAAACAATCTTCTAGTAACTCAAAAACTCAATCAAACAATGATTGCTCAAGCGCAATATACCGCAAGCCTTATTGAGGTCTACAGAAGTAAGCTTGAGCTTGATAAACTTTACAATAAATTAAAATAACATAATGATGAAAAAAACAATCCTTTTTGGAACACTCCTTTTCACACTTTGTAGTTGTGCCGAAGAAGAAGCAAGCGTAACTAAAAAAGATGCTACCAAAAAGCAAACTTCAGCATTGCCTTTGGTACAGACCGCAAAAATTGAAAACACAAGTTTTAGCCATAAGATTTCAATACAAGGTAATATCGAAACCACACAAGATATTTTAATCAATGCAGAGATGTCTGGAATGATTCAAGATGTTGCTGTTTCAGCAGGTAACATGGTAAAAGAAGGAAGTGTATTACTAAGCATGGATGCTGCAATTTTAAGTGCAAATATCCAAGAACTCGAATCACAACTGGAGTTTGCAGAATATATGCTGGAGCAACAAAATAAATTATTTGAACAAAATTTAGGTTCTGAATTCGACCAAAGAAGTGCAAAGAATCAATTAAATTCATTAGAGGCGAAGTTGAATACACTTGAAATTCAGCGCTCAAAAATGGTCGTTAGAGCACCTTTTGATGGAACAATCGATCAGGTTTATGCTAAAAAAGGGCAACTTGCGGGTCCTCAAATGCCCTTAATGAGACTGGTAAACATGGCCAAGACAGAAGTAGTTGCTTCCGTTTCTGAGAAGCATTTTAAAAGTATTAGAAAAGGATCAAGTTTGACGATCAACTTTCCAAATTATAAACTCAATCCAATTTCAACTATAATCTCAAGTGTTGGAAGCTACATTGAACCAACAAACAGAACCTTCTCCATTAGAGCCAATGTGAACAATAACGCAGGACTGATGCCTAATATGCTAGTAGAACTTGATATTATCGACTTCCAGGTTGATTCTGGATTAGTGATTCCATCCAAGAGTATTTTGAAAAATGCCAAAAGCAAAGATTATATATGGGTTCTTAAGCCTTCCAAAAAAGATAGCTACAGCGTAAAGCAAGTATTTATAAATAAGTTAAAAGCTTTTGATGGAAAAGCACTTATTGAACAAAATGAAGACATCAAGGAAGGTGCATTAATTATAGAAGGTGGTGCAAGAGGTATTACCAAGAAAGATTTAGTTAGAATCAAGTAAAGCAAAAACATGAGTAATTTTAAAGGATTCGGCTTAACAACATTATCCGTTAACAATACCAAAACGGTATTCTTAATAGCTATTGTCATCGTTATAGGCGGTATGTTGGCCTATCAGTCAATGCCTAAAGAAAACTTCCCAGAATTAAAAATCCCTGAAATCTACATTGGTATTGCCAAGCCAGGATCATCTCCTAAATACATGTCAGAGAAAATCTCTCAGTCAATAGAAAAAGAAGTTGGTGGTATAAAATTAGTGGACGAAATAAATTCTAATTCTGTTCACGGATATACAACTATTCGTGTGAAGTTTGACTTTAAAATGCCGGTGGATGAGGCGCTGCAAAAGGTAAAAGATGCTGTAGACCAGGCGCGAACCAAAAGTGACTTCCCGCAACTCCCTGCTGAACCCAATATTTTTGAGTTAGACCCTTCTAAAATGCCTATTCTTAATATTAATTTACGTTCCGAGAACGCATCAGTTTTAAAGGAAGTATCTGAAGATCTAGAAAAACAGTTAGAAGAGCTACCTGAAATCAGCGAGGTAGACATACGGGGTCTACCGTTGCAAGAAATGCGGATCGAAGTAGACCCCATTAAAGCACAGGCAGTTAAAGTTACAATAGATGACATTCAAAATGCTGTAAGTGCTGAAAACCAAACCATTCCAGGAGGTGAAATCTTGATGGATGGTATAAGAAAAACAGTGCGTATTGAAGGAGAATACGAAAGTGCTGAAGAACTCAAAAGAACGGTTGTAAAACAAGACGAGTTCTTACCCGTATACTTAGAGGACGTTGCAGACGTTTACTTCGGAAATGCTGATACGACCTCTTTTGCAAGAGAATTCGGGGTCGCCGTTGTTATGCTTGATGTGAAAAAGCAAGGCGGTGAGAACCTTCTCGTAGCTTCAGATAAAATAAATCAAATTATTTCTGAATCACAAGCCAATGGGGTAATTCCGAAAAGTGTTGAGGTTTCATTAACCAATGATCAATCCAATGTTACAAGAGACATGGTTTCAAACCTCGAAAACTCTATAATTCTCGGGATAATATTAGTAGTCGGTGTTTTACTTTTCTTCTTGGGCTTGAGAAATGCTCTTTTTGTTGGGGTTGCCATCCCGCTTTCAATGCTAATGTCCTTTCTCATTCTTAATGCAATGGGTATTACGCTCAACGTAATGGTTTTATTCTCTTTGGTACTTGCTTTAGGAATGCTTGTAGATAACGGAATTGTTATCGTTGAGAATATATACAGATATATGGATGAAGGGAATTCATCATATACCAGTGTAGTGCAAGGAGTCGGAGAAGTTGCATGGCCCATTATATCCTCTACAGCAACTACCGTGGCAGCCTTTGTTCCTCTTGCACTTTGGCCAGGTATTATTGGAGAATTCATGAAGTTTCTTCCGATGACCTTAATGATTGTATTGGCCTCTTCCCTATTTGTAGCCTTGGTGATTAACCCAGTTTTAGCAGTTACTTATATGAAAGTAACGCAAAACCAACCCAACAAGAAAAAAATAATAATCACGTCTTCATTTTTTACTATAATCGGTATTTTCTTTATTATTTTCGGGTGGGTATCCTTCGGTAATATAATTGCCTTCGTGGGACTACTTTCATTGGTAAATCTCCTTATATTCTTACCTGGAACTAAAACTTTTCAGAATAAATTCTTACCAAGATTAGAAAGAGTCTACGAAAGGTTTCTTCGCTTTGCGATTAAAGGAAAACGCCCATTACTCTTCCTAGGAGGAACGATCATGTTACTCGTGTTCTCTCTTGGCTTATTTGCGATTTTCCCACCAAAAGTCGAGTTCTTCCCGAATAATGAACCGCAATACGTAAACATTTTTATTTCGCATCCCATCGGAACGGACATTGGAGTGACCAATGAAACCACTTTGAAGGTTGAAGAGGATTTGAATAAGATTCTGAATGAATATATGGATGCTGACGATACAACGGGTATACCGCAAGATGAACGTTTGATTAAATCGATCATTTCTCAGGTGGGTGAAGGTACAAGCGATCCCGCCCAAGGGGTTTCAATGGGTAATACGCCGCACAAGGCAAGAATCACCGTGAATTTTTGTGAGTTTCAATTTAGACAACGCACAAAAACCTCTGACATTTTGAAAAAAATACAAGCGGGATTAAAAGGCACATATAATGCGGACATAGAGATTACGGCCGCAAAAAATGAATCTGGACCACCACAAGGCGCTCCAATTAATATAGAAGTCACAGGAAGAGGTGAATACAAAGAGCTTATCGCAGCAGCTGAAGAAATTAAAAACCACCTCGATAGAAAAGGAGTTGAGGGTGTTGAAAAACTAAAACTTAATGTTGACGCCAATAGACCTGAAATCCCGATCACTGTGGATAGAGACCAAATCAGAAAACTAAATGCTTCAACCTATAAGGTAGGAATGGCAATAAGAAAATCTTTACTCGGTCAAGATGTTTCTACCTATACCCTAGATGAAGAATCTCACGATATCGTAGTCAGGTTTAACAGTGACAACAGAAATGATTTAAACGCGCTTCTAGATCAAAGACTTATCTTCAGAAATAATCAGGGGAAACTTATGAATATCCCTGTGCGCTCAGTGATTGAGAACCCTACGGAAAGTACAAGTTACTCTGCAGTTGTTCGAAAAGACCAAATCCCTATGGTAACAATTACTTCAAATGTGACGGAGGGCTTCAATGCCAACGAGGTTGTGAAGGTTATGAAAAATGAAATGGCCTCTTTCGAAAAAGAAGGAAACCTAAAAGATGGGATCAAATTTAGATTTGCTGGTCAACAAGATGAACAAGCTAAGGAAATGGCCTTCTTGAGTAAAGCACTAATGGTCGCCTTATTCCTGGTATTGTTAATCATCGTATCACAATTCAATTCTTACTCGGCACCAACAGTCATTCTACTTACAGTTTTACTTTCTCTAATTGGTGTATTTCTAGGACTGGTCATCTCAGGACAAAACTTTGTTGTGATTATGACTATGATTGGGATTATTTCACTTGCAGGCGTGGTTGTCAATAATGCCATTGTTTTGATAGATTACACCAATTCATTACGGAAAAGAAAACGTATTGAAAATAAACTCGGTGATAACGAGCTTCTTAGTAATGAAGATTTACTTGAATGTACTATTCAAGGTGGTAAAACTAGACTTCGTCCCGTTTTACTTACGGCCATAACAACAATACTAGGTCTCATACCCCTCGCTATAGGTTTCAATATTGATTTTGTTGGTCTGTTCAGTTCATATGAACCAAATATATTCCTTGGAGGCGACAACAATATGTTTTTTGCGCCAATGGCATGGACTATAATTTATGGATTAACATTTGCTACATTTTTGACACTAATCATTCTTCCTGCTGTATATCTACTTTCTTATAAATTTAAGGTTTGGTTATACGGCGTATTCAATTGGCAAATAAAAAGTAACTTTTAAGGCTACAGAACGTTAAACGGCACATGAAACTTACATCACTTTTTATATTACTTCTACTCGTAATCTCTTCCTGTAACAGTGAAGAGAATGAACTACCTAAAGTGGATGAAAATTTATTTAGGAGCGATTATCCAGAGGGAGAAGCCTTATTCGATTATAAAGACTCAGTTGACCGTTTAGAAAATTTTGTAAATCTGCTTAGCCTAGATTTTACAAGTGATCAAGGGGTCAGAATTAGTTCCTCGGCAAAGTTAGATTCACTAGGTACTGTTCAGGTTATTAAACTTCATACAGAATATGAGAACTCAATCGATGAAGAGGTTTTCTATTATAAAGGTGGAATGAAATTCATTTCGTTTAAATCAAGAACACAATTTGAAGCGGATCAAAATTATTATTCTGAAACTATTTCGTTTTACACTGATACTGGAAATGTAATCTACTCAGGTATAAGAAATGGAATTGACCCTGATACACTTGAGCTATTGCGATATTCAAAAATAGAACCAGTAACAGATGATGACAATCTAGCCTTGCAGCTACTGAAACAAGAGGGGCCATTTCAAACGAACTTTTTAGGTACCGCATTTGCAGAGGAGCAAGAAAAATTATTTATAGTCGTGGGTGCACTAGATCGCTCATATACATCAACTCTCGCAGTAAATGAGCAGATTGATTTCATTGATGATCTTATTAAAAATGAGGAGAAATACAAAGGCAGAGAACTTAAAATTGAATTTATGCATACCACGCAAACTGATGGCTTTTCATTTCAAACCTTATTAAATGTTGAACTGCTGCAAAAATAAATAACATAAAGAAGATTAAACTTTATAGCAATTCATGCGTCTTAAACCTTATGGGTATGTGTAATGTAAAAAAAGACACGTATTTAAAATATAAACTACTAAACCAAAGGCTGAAAAAGTCTCAAAATTAAACTCATAGAATGAAAAACATTAGCTTAGTATTGCTATTTATTTGCTGTGTGCAACTTTCTTTTGCTCAATCGATGAAAGTAACAGGAAAAGTCTACGATACGACTGGATCTGTACCACTTGAAAACGTATCAGTAATTGCCGTCCGTTTAAAAGATTCGCTTTTATTAAAATATACCAGAACTGCCTCAGACGGCACCTTTGAACTTTCTGGATTTGCACCTGACACATTCAATTTAATGATTGAGCACCCTGGACTCGATGAAAAATCATATTATATTTTCGGACACAATGGAAATGCTGAAATTGATATTCCTTCTATAAAATTAAATCCCAAATCTCAAGATTTAGAAGAGGTTGTTATTTTCGCAAACAAAAACCCAATATTTTTCAGAGGTGATACACTTGTTTACGTTGCTGACTCATTCAAAGTAGCAGAGAATGCTGTAGTGGAAGATCTTTTGAAAAAGCTACCAGGTATTAAAGTAGATGAAAACGGGGCCATAACCTCTCAAGGCCAAGATATTGAGCAGGTATTGGTCGATGGTGATGAGTTTTTTGGCTCGGACCCAACTATTGCAACAAAGAACTTAGGTGCAAAAGGAATAGAAACTGTTGAGGTCTATGAGAAAGAAAGAGAGGGGGCTTCAATAGGTGACGACGATAAAATGCAGGTGCTTGATCTAAGATTAAAAGATGATGCGAAAAAAGGATATTTTGGAAAAATAACAGGCGCCTCGGACTTTTCCTTGTTTGAAGACAATCCATTTTACGAAGGTGAATTCCTTTATAATAACTTCAATAAAAAACGTAAAATCTCAGTCTTCGCATTGACATCGAATACACCGAAATCGAATATAGGCTTTGGTGATGCGTCAAAATTTGGACTAGATAATGAAAGAAGCGGCAAATGGTGGGACCAAACTACACCACAAAATACGAGCGGTATTCCTAGAACCTTGAAGTCAGGAATCTATTACTCCGATAAAATAGGAAAAACGGGAAAATTAAACTTTAACTACTCTTATTACGAAGAGCAATTAAATGCAGTTTCAGAAAGTGAATCCAACTTCTTTCTCCAAGATTCAAGTTATAGCACTTTGGACAAGGTGAATCAAAATGATACGAGTAAATCACATCGCATTAACTTAGCTTACAAAACGAATTTAGATTCATTGACGACGCTCGAGATTAAGCCTAGCATCAGGTTTGATCAAGCAAAATCAAGTGGTTTAACAACAAACACGTTTCTTACAAATGATGATATAACTTCATTGCGTACTTCCATAGTTAATAGAGATGATTCAAAAGGTATGTCAAGCACATCAGAATTCAGAATCATTCGGAAATTCAAGAAACCAAAAAGGGAATTAAAAGCTGAATACGTTCTAAGAACTCAGGATAACGAAACTGAAAGCACACTTGACAATACCTCTGAGTTTTATCTTCCAGATTCTATAAGTAAAATTGAACAGGATAAGATTAACCTCAATAGTTATATCAATCAATCCAGTAAACTGACCTACACTGAGCCCTTGTCTGAGAAATTTCGATTGCAATTGGAATACCTATTCCAAAACAACCAATCAGATCAAGAAATACTTACAACAGATAGAGTAAGTAACCTTCAAGTTGACGCGCTGTCTAATAACTTTGATAACATTCGCCTTCAACATAGAGGAACGGCTGTATTGAGTTATGAAATATATAAACACCTTATTCAAGCAGGAATAGGTTATAGAAATATTGCAATTGACAACAACAATATTGTTACGGGAAATACGATAAATCAGAACATAAGTAACTTCTTGCCTCAATTCAGATATCAGTTTAAGCCAACGCGTGCAAAACGTTTTAATTTTAGATACAACACACAATCACAGCAACCGTCCATAAATGACCTACAACCTGTTCAAGACAATTCTAACCCAAATGCGATTCAAATTGGAAATCCTGATCTTGAACCCAACTATATGCACTCGTTACGGGTTAACTTTAACTCCTGGCAAGCGCTCTCTGGCCGATACATTTGGACTGGTTTGAATGCCACGTATATTGACAATGCATTTGCAAACGCTACGAATTATGATGAGTACGGTCGAACCGTTTCTCAAACTACCAATGTAGATGGAAATATTTTCGCGAATCTTTTTGCCGGTGCTGGTTTTCCAATTCTTGGTAGAAAAATTGAATTCGAACCTAATGTGAATGCAAGTTATAATAAGAACACGAATTTCATCTCAGGCCTCGAAAACATAACAGAAAACACAGCTATTTCGGGAGGACTAGATATTGAGTTCAATTTAGACTCTCTTGAATTCAGTATTGGAAATGATTACTCCTACGTGAACCCTAAAACCTCATTATCGGTTTTTGCTAATCAACCATACAGCACGCAGCGTTATAAAGCACGGGTTGAATGGAGAATGAAAATGGGTTTTACACTGAAAGCTGATGCGAATTTCTCCATTAATTCAGGACGGGCAGATGGATTTAACAATGAAATCCTAATCGTCAATGCGGAATTAAGTAAAAGCTTCCTTAAAACACAAAATTTAATGCTCTCAATTAATGGCAATGATATACTCAATCAAAACATTAACCTTTTAAGACAAGTAAATGGGAATGTGATTACCGATAATTTTACACAAGTTATTTCAAGATATTTTTTAATGAGGCTTACCTATAAATTCAATAATAATAAAACCAAAGAAGATGATTTTAAAATGTGGGGCTAATGTTTCGAGGCTAAGTGCCTTCATATTTATATTTGTTTGTTTTTCCTTTCATGGCCAATACCATGAATATGGAAAAATCACATTTGAAAGAAAAACTAATCTTTTAAAAAAATATAAAAATAAACAGCGAATGATGCGATTCGTGACCGAGGAGAATAAAATTAAAGTTGATAAATTCGAACTCTTGTTTAATGATACTGCTTCAGCTTTTTTACCAATACAACAGGTTGAGGAGGGAGGAATGGGTTGGCTCACAACGAAAAATTACTATTATCAATATTTACAGGAAGAAAGTCAATACACGATTCTGGCACTTTTTGGACAAAATGTTAACATTAAAGATTCTTTACCATCTCGAAAATGGAAAATAACGAATAGTACAAGAAATATAAGCGGTTACAAGTGTCGAAAGGCATTGTATGAAAAAAACGACAGTACGCGGATTTATGCCTGGTACGCAGCTGAAATGACACCCTCTATTGGACCCGAAGGTTATTGTGGACTTCCCGGTGTAATTTTAGGACTGGCTACAGAGGACGGGGGCATTGTATATTTTGCAAAAAGTATTGAATTCATAAAACCCACTAGAGAAGATCTGACACCTGACCTAGGAAAAGATAAAGTATTCACACTTGAGTCTCTAAAGACCAAGATTGAAAAAGATTACGGAAACACTCCGTGGGGCAAAGGAATGTTTGACGACTTATTTAGATGGCTCTAAGCACCCACCTGGGGAGTGCTATGTCAAAGTAAATCTTTAATTTTATATTCCTTTGAGAACTGATAAGTATGTGGCAAGGAATTGCAAATTTTATTCTTCGTAATCGCTTCCTTTTAATAGGTGCAATAACCTTAGTAACCGTTTTTTTCGGGTATTCGGCACTTACTAACCTAAAATTAGACAATAAATACGGCATTGTCTTACCCAAAGACTCCCCAACTACGACGAATTATAATAAGTTTAAAGAGTTATTTGGAGAGGATGGAAATGTCCTTGTGCTCGCGATCAAAACAGATTCCCTTTACACTGAAAGCCGATTCAAAAAATGGAAACAGCTCGGAGACTCTATCTTAAAATTCGAAGGGGTTGAATCCGTCACTTCGGAAGCGACATTAATTTCCTTAAAAAACGACAAAGAGAAAAAGGAATTTGTATTCGAACGCGTTTTTGAAGAGGATGATACGCTTTTTAAGAAAAAAAGTATACAAGTCATTAAAGATGAGGTAAGAAACAATCCGTTTTACAAAGGGCTCTTATACAGCGACAGCGGAAATGTCTCTATTATGATGATTGGCATTTCTGAATCTACTTTAGCCGATCAAAAAAAATCAAAAATTGTACTTCAAATTGAAGATTTAGCCCGTGGTTATGAAAGCGCTTTTGGTAAAATTCATTTCGCAGGACTCCCCCATCTTAGAGTGGTTATTGCGACGCGGATTCAAAATGAAATGTTCTTGTTTATTGTTGCCTCTATGTTGGTTACAGGAATCCTTCTTTATCTATTCTTTCGTTCTTTTCGTGTCGTTGGAATTTGCCTAACTGTTGTTGCCATAGCAGTTGTATGGGCCCTCGGTAGCATTGGCGTAATGGGATTTGACCTCACCATACTTATGGCTTTGATTCCCCCACTTATGATTGTGATTGGAATACCGAATTGTGTATTCCTTATGACAAAGTTCCACCAAGAGGTAAAAGAACATGGCAACAAAGTCAAAGCACTTTCAATAGTCATTCAAAAAATTGGTACGGCAACACTTTTAACAAATTTCACGACAGCAATTGGATTCATGACTTTTGCATTTACAAACTCCATAAAACTCATGGAATTTGGAATTGCGGCATCGATCAATATTATGCTCGTATTCATCATTTCTATTTGTGTGCTTCCTATATTTGCTTCATTCTCAAAACGTCCGAGATCAAGACATCTAAAACATCTTGATCGAAAGGTGGCTAAAGGTTTGCTCGATTTCATAGTACACAATACAGCTAACAGACGTCCCCTAATTTACATCTCAACGATAGTATTGATAGTAGTCAGCTTTATTGGTCTTTCCAAAATGGAAGCCACGGGCAATTTAACTGGTGACCTTCCAAAGAATGATCCAATTAGTCAAGATGTTCGTTTCCTTGAAAAACATTTTGGAGGTTCAATACCCTTTGAAATCATGATTCATTACAACGACAAAAATCTTTTCAATTTTAAAGACATAAATACGCGAAAAATAAATAGCACGCTCAAAAAATTGGCGCGTATTGATGCAATTCAGGATACACTCGGAAAAGATTCACTTTTCTCAAAGAGTATTTCCATTGTCGATTTTATCAAGGCTTTAAACATGGCCTATTATTCAAATGATACCTCCAAATATAAACTTCGTATCAAGCAAGTGGGTATTGCTAAAACTGGTACGAGAAGACAAAAAGAATATTTTAAAAAATTATTTCAAGGGGATATATACAACGGTGGCTTTTCGATAAAAGAAGTTTTAGATACGAATTCACGGCATATTCGTATTCGGTGTCAAATGAAAGATCTTGGCTCTTACGAAGTGTCGCAGAAAGTTGAATCCCTGAGGAAGATGGTGAATAGAACCCTCAACCCAAACAAGACCGCCTTAGAAAAATACTACGCAAACATAAGCAGGCCTATGAACGAGATGGATTCATCAGATATTGATTATGCGGATTCCATTTTCATACTCGAACCTGGAATTAAGAGAAACCTCATTGAAGGACTCGCTAAAAAGGATATTGCCCTTCGAAATAAATTATATGAAAACAAGGAAAGTCTTTATATCCATATGGATTCGGTTGGATTTCATCAAGTCTTGTATAATTCCATTCAAAACGAATATTTCGATGTAACCTTCACAGGTACATCTGTTGTCGCATCAGAAGGAACTAAATATCTTGTAAAAAACCTCATTACAAGTTTAATTTTCGCCATTATTTGTATTGGGATTTTAATGGCTATTTTGTTTAGGTCGTGGAGAATGGTCGTAATTTCTATGGTCCCGAACATTATACCACTTTTATTTACTGGTGGAATTATGGGATGGTTTGGTATCCCTTTAAAACCTTCTACCTTATTGGTATTTAGTATTGCTTTTGGTATTTCCGTAGACGATACTATTCACTATTTAGCCAAATACAGACAAGAATTAAAAAATAATGAGTGGGATTTAAAGACCTGTGTCAATAATGCTACCCGAGAAGCTGGATTAGGGATGTTTTACACCTCTATTGTTTTATTTTCAGGATTTTCAGTTTTTATGTTTTCACAATTTGGAGGAACCCAAGCTTTAGGAATGCTTGTTTCTATAACATTGTTGATTGCTATGCTTACAAATCTAATGGTGCTGCCTTCACTGCTGCTCTCTTTAGACCGTTTAATTACAACGAAATCCTTTAAAGAGCCCTACTTTGAGGCGTATAACGAAGAAGACGAAGTGGAATGGAATGCACTCGAAGTGGAAAACGAAATAGACGACAAGAATAAACTATCTGACAAACCCAAAAAAGAATGAAAGGAATAATTCTAGCAGGAGGTTCGGGCACAAGGCTACATCCATTGACCTTAGCAGTAAGTAAACAGTTGATGCCTATTTTTGATAAGCCAATGATTTATTATCCACTCTCAATCTTAATGAGCGCTGGTATAAATGAAATTTTAATTATTTCAACCCCGTACGACCTGCCAAATTTTGAGAAGTTATTGGGAGATGGTAAACGTTACGGCTGTTCATTTGAATATGCTGTTCAAGAAAAGCCAAATGGACTCGCTCAAGCTTTTATAATAGGGGAAGAATTTATAGGAAAAAATAAGGTGTCCTTAATTTTAGGTGACAATATTTTTCATGGTGGTGGACTCAATCATTTATTGGAAGAGCATAATGATCCAGTTGGTGGTGTCATTTATGCCTATCATGTGAAAGATCCTGAACGGTATGGTGTTGTGGATTTTGATGACAATATGAATGCTTTGTCCATCGAGGAAAAGCCGCATCATCCAAAATCAAATTACGCAGTCCCTGGACTCTATTTTTATGACAATTCTGTCATCGAAATTGCAAAGTCTATTAAACCTTCGGCGAGAGGGGAATATGAAATCAGTGATATAAATGCTGAATACCTTCGAAGGGGAAATTTAAAAGTGGCTTTGCTAGACCGAGGAACTGCTTGGCTAGATACCGGAACTTTCTCATCCTTAATGCAAGCTTCTCAATTTGTTCAAGTAGTTGAGGAACGCCAGGGACTTAAAATAGGTTGTATAGAGGAAACCGCCTATGAAAAAGGCTTTATTACAAAAGAGGAGCTGCGCACTTTAGCCAAACCATTGGAAAAAAGTGGCTACGGTACTTACTTACTCGAATTATTAGAAGACTAATGGATTTTCTTCAAGCATACACCGTTCGAATCAACCAAGCATTAGAGGGAATAAACCTACCGAGTAAACCTGCAAAATTATATGACCCATTGCGTTATTTCTTTGCGCTGGGAGGAAAAAGAGTGCGTCCAATACTTACTTTATTAGCTGCAGAAAAATTCATCAGTTCCGACTCAAAAACCGATCCCTTAAACGCCGCATTAGCTATTGAAATTTTTCACAACTTCTCTCTTGTACATGATGATATTATGGATGAAGCCCCCGTGCGAAGAGGACAACAAACGGTCCATAAAAAATGGAACACCAATATCGCCATATTATCAGGAGATGTAATGCTGGTTAAAGCCTATCAATATTTGAATAGTTACCCTGCAGCGACAGCGAAAAAACTAATTGACGTCTTTAATAAAACGGCAATTGAAGTCTGTGAGGGCCAACAAATGGATATGGATTTCGAAAAACGCTCTAGTGTGGGACAAGAGGAATACATTGAAATGATTTCACTTAAAACATCCGTTCTTTTGGGTTGTGCTTTAAAATTTGGAGCAATTGTGGGCGGTGCAGAGACTAATGCGCAGGACGCCCTTTATGACTATGGACTTAATATGGGGGTTGGTTTTCAAATTCAGGATGATCTACTTGACCTCTACGGAAATCCTGAGCTTGTTGGAAAACAAGTTGGTGGAGATATCTTAGCAAATAAAAACACCCTATTGATGGTTATCGCCAAAAGGGAAGCGAATGAAGAGCAATTAAATATCCTTAAAACTCTTCTGAAAGAAACTAATAATGTTAAGAAAATAGAAGGTGTATTAAGCCTTTTTAAAATTTTAAATGTTGAAGAAAAGTGCCGAGAACTTATGAATTTGTTTTACAGCAAAGCTGAGACACATCTCGATAAGGTTGAGGTAAAATGTTATAAATCAGGTCTTTGGAGCCTTACTGAGTTATTAAAATCTAGAAGCTACTAAACCCTTCAATTATTTTTTGAAACAAGATTAAATCCTTATATTTGTTAATCAAATCAAATCTATTATTATGAAGAAAATTTACAGTATTATTTTATGCCTGTCTGTTTTCGGATCTGTGAATGCACAAAAATCATTTGAAGCTGCAGAACACGTAACGAAGCAAGACAATTTTTCAACAACAGTTAAGCCATCGGCTCATACTGAAAGCAAAGGAGCACTTCTTTGGGAAGACAGCTTCGCAGACCAATCCTTATGGAGTATCAGTATTGATGGTGTCAATGAAGCAGGATGGGAATTCACAACAGATGCCGCTGCTATTCCAGTTGCTGCATTATCGCCAATGGCCTCAACAACTGTTGGAGACGGTTTCTTATTCGTAAATTCAGATGCTAATAACTCTGCGGATTTCGAAGGTACTCCAATCGTAACGAATGCGACTTTAGTAAATTCAATTGACCTTTCGGCTTCGCCATTCGTCAAGCTTTCCTTCCAACACAACTACAGATGGTGGCAAGATACAAGAGGTGTTCGCGTGTCTAATGACAACGGAGCGACTTGGGTAGACTATCAATTAACTTGTGGTGTTGATGATACAGGTAACTGTATTGGTTGTGAAGAAACAGATAATTATCCTGGAGACCAAAGTGCTGGAAACCCAGTATACGAGAGCATAGATATTTCTGCTACTGCCGGTGGTCAAGCTGAAGTCTTAATCCAATTCTATTACAATGACAACGATTATTGGGGATGGTATTGGGCTGTTGATGATGTTAAAATCAACGAAATCGATGATTTCGATGCTGAATTAGTTGATGTGATCATTGGTTCTACAGGTTACTGGGGTGTTCCTCTTCCTTATTACCAAATACCAACATCACAAGTTGCACCTATTACATTTGCTGGTATTGTAAGTAATGTTGGTGTAGCAGACGTTAATGCAACATTTTTAGCAACTTACACAGGTGTTTATGAAGCTACTTCAGACGCTTTGTTATTGGTTCAAGGTGCTCAGGATACATTAACTTGTACAACTGAATTAACGCCTCCTGCAACTGCAGCAACGCACACTATTGAATTAAGCACAATTACAGCAGTTGAAGAAGTTGAAGAGGATTTAGAAAATAATGTAGCGGCTAGTTACACTGTTGAGGTAAATGACTTCATTTATGCTAGAGATGCAGGTACAATAACTGGTGGTTACTTCAACTCGGGTAATGAGTACGAATGTGGTAACATTTTTGATATTTATGCTGAAACTACTATTTATGGTGTTGATGCCGTAATGAGTGCCTCTTCAGTTGAAGGATCTGAAATTCGTGTTAAATTATACAGTATTGATGATGCATCAGGTGATTTTGTATTTATTACTGAGTCTGATATCTATGCTTTAGATGCTGGAGATATTGAAAACGTTAAATCATTCCCACTACAATCACCGACTACACTTATAGCTGGTACATCTTATTTAGTGGTTGCGGCATCATACGGAGACGGTGGTGTTGCCAATGATATGGTAATTGCTACATCAGGAACGGCTGCAGCAAATACTTCATATTTCTATGATGGTACGGATGCCTCATGGGGATATGTAACTTCTACACCAATGGTTAGAATGAACTTTAACCCAAACATCGCAAGTATAGAAGAAACATCAAATAATACATTTGAAGTATATCCTAATCCAGCAAATGACATCGTAAATATCAAGTTTAACGATGCTACTAATGCTGTTGTTAGTGTTATGAGCCTGTCAGGTAAAGAAGTAATGTCTACTGTAGTTAATGGAACGCAAGCTTCATTCTCAACAGAAGGATTATCTAACGGAGTTTACATGATTAAAGTAAGCAACGGAACTAATGTTCAAATAACGAAAGTTATTGTTAGAAAATAAATAATTACAATCTGAGAAACCGTTCCGAAAGGAGCGGTTTTTTTTGTCTTAACTTTTAGCGCAAAAGAAAGGAAAGTGTTTTCTCTAGAAATTCATCCATTGCTTCTGCATGAACCCAATGACCAGAACCATCGATAGTAACACATTCTACATCTAAGAAGCGCTCTTCAATACCCGTCATATCGGCATCTAAAATGTAATTGGAGTTTCCACCACGAACAAACAATGAGGAATTGAGAACCTCTTGCTCAGGTAGCGCTTCCAATATTTTACCCATGGCTTGTTCAAGAATTGAAAGATTCATACGCCAAGCTAATTTTCCTCTTTCAATCCAATATAAATTTTTCAATAAAAATTGACGCACACCCACCTCAGGTATGAGTTTTAATAAATAGGTATTTACTTGACTTCGTGCTTTAAAATCTTCCAGCGGTACACTTTTCATTGCAGCAATCAACTCTTGATGATGCATAGGATAGGATTTAATACCCATATCAACGATGACACACTTGGAAACACGTTTTGGATACATTTGCGTCAGGTGCATTGCGACCTTACCTCCCATAGAATGCCCAATAATATGTGCCTCTTTAATTTTAAGATAATCCATCGTTTCTATAACATCTTGCGCCATCACAGTATAGTCATGGATATCATTCCACGCTGATCGCCCGTGATTTCGTAAATCAACAAGAACTACCCTAAAATAATCTGATAGTACTTTTGCTTGAGTTTTCCAATTGTCTGAGAACCCAAATAAACCATGTAGGATAACGAGTGGCTTTCCTGAACCAAATTCTTTAGAGGCTAGAATCAATGCAGAGCTCTATGATGGATTTTTGATTTCTTCCGATTTGGTAGTACCAACCGTAAACTGTCCTTTATTGACGGTTTCAAGCTCAGCATAAATAGTTTCCTCGTCTTGAATATCAGCATCGAATTGAACCGTTACAAATTGCTCGTCGCGTTCTTCATCATAATCAATGATCACGCGATTCACTCCGTCTAAAGCAGTCAACCCTTTACGAATTGCACCGCCACAGCCCATTTTACAGACCATACCTTTAACTTTTGCTACACATTGGTAATTCGTTTCTGATTTGCGCTCGACTTTTGCTGTTTCGCCTTTATTTTTAGATGCGTTCTGTGTTGCATTGTTTTGACAGGAGGTAACAATTATAAGAATTCCAAGTAAGAGATGTTTCATGGTTTTTTTTATAAAATTAAGAAATATACCTCATTTGACTCCAAAAAAAGTTAAAACACAAAATAAAAACTGTGGAATAGCGTATAGAATCATCTTGTATTCCATTGAATTTTATAGTACATTTAAAAAAACTTGAACATGAAATACCGCTTCCTTTTTTCCCTCTTGGTTCTTTTCCTATTTAGTGCTTGTAATAAATATAGTGAAGGTCCTGCTTTTTCGCTTTTAACACGAAATGCGAGAATATCAAATGATTGGACTTTACAAAGCTACACCAAAGACGGTACGGATCTTTTTGACACGAATACAGAAGAACAGAATTTATGTATCGAAAAAGATGGAACCTTTTCAAGTACAAATGTAATTACTGCCCTTGGTCAGCTTCAATCAACTTCTTCACATGGTACTTGGACTTTTGAAAACTCACAGTCGGAGTTAAGCTTTATGGACAATGAAAGCCTTTTGGGCGTAACATACGAAATCATTCTTTTAAAGAATAAAACCTTAAAAATTCGCCAAACGGACTTCAATAATGTTGTTTACGATTGGACGTTCATCGCCGACTAAACGAACCTAGAGTCTACTTCCATTACCTTCGCACACTTTTTACAAGTGCGTTTTTCATCTGAAGCATAAAAGGCTTTGAAACGAGGTGTAAAATCATTCTCTATATTTTTTAAAGGAAACTTATATTCGTAAAGTAAGTTATTACAATCGTCACAAAACCACATCAAACCATCAACCAGATCAGTTCCCTTTCTTACCTTTTCAATCACAAGGCCAACCGTATTTTCACCTCGAATCGGTGAATGGGGAATATTACTTGGCAAAAGAAACATATCACCCTCCTTTATGTGGATGTCTCTTGCCTTACCATTTTCTTGGATTTTTACTGTGATATCTCCCTCTAGTTGATAAAAAAGCTCCTCACTTTCATTAAAGTGGTAATCCTTTCTGGCATTGGGACCACCAACAACCATGACAATAAAATCTCCCGCTTCGACATATAGATTCTTATTCCCCACGGGAGGTTTTAATATCCGACGATTTTCATTGATCCATTTCTGTAAATTAAAAGGTTCCATCATAACAAAAATTTAAATAAAGGTAAGGAAAAATGCAATTTATAATCTTGGAAACAAGGAGATCTCACCTCACTTGATTAAAGAATTAAACTCACTTTTAATGAAACGTAAAATTATTTACTCAATTCCTTACGAACAATCGATGACAAAAGCTTTCCATCCGCTTTTCCTGCAAGTTTTTGGGTTAGCACACCCATACATTTACCCATATCTTGGAGACCGGATGCACCTGTAGCTCGAATAACCTCAAGCACTTCAGCTCTAACTTCGTCTTCAGAGAGCATCCTTGGTAAAAAGGCCTCTATAATTTCAGCTTGGTCAGACTCCTCTTTTGCGAGATCATTTCGCCCTTGCTCTTTATACAGTGTATATGTTTCTTTTCGCTGTTTATGAAGCTTTATACAAATCTTTAGCACGACAGCATCTGTGACCTCTTGACCATTACCTGAAGTCGCTTCCACCATGATTTTTGATTTAATATCCCGTAATGCAGAAAGACGCACCTTATCTTTCGCGCGCATCGCGACTTTAATGGATTGATTTATTTGATCAGATAATGACATTTAATCTACGTTGTCGTGAAGGAAACTGTTGTCTCTTAAATCAGACCGGCCGTCCTCACCCTCTGACAATCCAAATCGGCTAGGCTTACTTTCACTAGGTTTACTATTATCTAGAAATAGAGATCTTCTTTTAAAAGCAGGTTCTTTCTCATAATCTGTAATCCCATCTACGTTTTTAAGACGTGAAGTATGTTCCTGTATTTTAGTTACTCGATCTTGTGTCACCTTTTGATGATCCTCAGCGCTTGGCTTATGTTCAGTTTTGGCATCTAAATCATCATCAAGTTGGTGTTTAATCACCTCTGTTTCCCCAAATAAATCAGGCTGTGCTTCAACTTTATTTAAGTTTTCTGAAATAATGGTTTCACTTATTTCCCATGCAATCGGTCCATCATCAGCATCTTCATTGCTGTTTTCGCTTTGATCTGATGAAAGGTTATGAACAATCTTTTCTTCATCCAATTCGATATCTTCCTTCTCAACATTTTGATTTTCGAGTACAATTGGGGATAATGTTTTCACGAAAGGTTCATCCTCTGCAAGCAACTCTTCATTATTTTCAGCTGTTGAAGTTATTGGGTTATTTAGTGGTTGTTTGATCTCTTTACTCGCCGCATCTTCAAGAGGGATGTTAATTCGCTCAGCAGGCTTACCTAGGGGAACAATTAAATCATCTGAAGTAGCGAAACCCGTTGCAATTATGGTAACAGAAAGTTTATCCCCCAATGCTTCATCTTCACCCACACCAAATATCACGTCTGCAGATGAACCCGCCTCTTCTTGCACGTAATCCGTAATTTCACCCATTTCATCCATGGTGATTTCATTTGACTTACTATAACTAATATTCAGGAGGATGTAATTGGCTCCGTTAATATCATTATCATTTAATAATGGTGACGCAAGCGCTGCTGTAACTGCATCCATAGCTCTATTCTCACCCTCTGCTTGTGCAGAGCCCATTATGGCGTGCCCACTGTCACGGAGAACCGTGTTCACATCATTAAAATCTGTATTGATTAAACCTGTTCTGGAAATCAACTCTGCAATACCTTTCGCTGCAACCGTTAAGATATCATCGGCATGCGCAAAGGCGGCTGTTAATGCCATATTCTTACCGAAATCTCTTAGTCGTTCATTGCTGATTATAAGCAAGCTATCTACGTTTTGACGCATTATCTCCAGCCCTTCCTCAGCCTGAATTCTACGTTTTTTTCCTTCGAAATTAAATGGAACAGTCACGATACCTACCGTCAGAATACCTAGGTCTTTTGCAATTTGAGCAATTACAGGACCAGCACCTGTTCCTGTGCCGCCACCCATTCCTGCTGTAACAAACAACATTTTCGTGTTTTGGCTCAAAAGCTCACGAATATCTTCAAGATTTTCGAGCGCGGCATTTTCACCAACCTCTGGTTTCATCCCTGCCCCTCTACCTTCGGTAAGCTCGGTACCCAATTGAATCTTGTAGGGTACTGGAGAGATATCCAATGCCTGACGATCAGTATTACAGATGATAAAATCAACACCTTGAATCCCCTGATTAAACATGTGATTCACAGCATTACTACCTCCACCTCCGACACCAACTACTTTGATGTCTGAACTGTTTTCTTTTGGTATATCAAATTCCATATCTCTAGTTTTAACGTTATTTTCTTTTTAATCTTCAAAAATACCAGTCACTCGCATGAGTACTTTCTCAAAAAATTTACCCCGAACTGCCGGTTCTTCTTCTTCTTGCTCTTCTATTGGTTTTGAACTTTTGTCGAAACCCTTCAAAACAAGCCCTATTCCTGTTGAATAAATAGGACTTGTTAACGCTTCATCATTCGTATTTGCAAGATGTTCATTCGGATAACCAATTCTGGCATCCATACCCGTCAGGTATTCTACAAGTTGTGTGAGATGCTTCAACTTCGATCCGCCACCAGTTACTACAATTCCTCCAATAATCTCCTTGGCATAACCTGAGTTTTGAATCTCATTATTGACCTTTTCAATGATTTCAACCATTCGGGCCTCAATTATACTCGCAAGATTCCTTACAGTGATCTCTTTTGCCTTCTGACCACGAAGACCAGGAATACAAACCACTTCTTTATCACTACTTTCAGAAGCAAGTGCACTTCCAAACTTAACCTTGAGACGCTCAGCATGACGCTCTAATATTCTACATCCTTTTTTAATATCCTGAGTGACAACATTACCACCGAAAGGAATTACTGCCGTATGGCGAATAATACCGTCATGGAAAATAGCAACATCCGTTGTGCCGCCACCTATATCAACAAGAACAATTCCTGCTTCCTTTTCCTCATCACTCAAAACCGCATCCGCTGAAGCGATCGGCTCTAGAATTACTTCGCTAATCTCAAGACCCGCTTTTTGAACACAATTGTAAATGTTTTTTACATTACTGACTTGACCCGAGATAATGTGAAAATTAGCCTCGAGTCTAACACCGGCCATTCCAACAGGTTCTTTAATACCTTGCTCACCATCCACTGTGTACTCTTGAGGGATAACCGTAATTATTTCTTCGCCCGGATTCATAACCAACTCATACATGTTGTTTACAAAAGTTGTAATGTCGCCTTGAGAGATTTCCTCTTCACGATTTTTACGTGTATAGCTGTCACTGGTCTGCATACTCTTGATGTGCTGCCCGGCGATTCCAACAACAACGTTGCTTAACTTTAAATTTCCTTCTTTGCAATTTTGCTCCGTATTTTGAATGGCAGACTTAATAGACTCCACGGTTCTATGAATGTTCGACACCACGCCTTTCTTGACGCCTAAAGATTCACTCTTCCCTTGTGAAATGATTTCAATCTTCCCATGTTCGTTTTTTACACCGACAAAACAGGCGATTTTTGTGGTACCTATATCTAAACCAACAACAACGGATTTCTTACCCGACTCAGCTGAATTTTCTGCAAACGACTTGTCCTTCATATTTTAAAATTATTTCACTGTACTTATTCCAACCTTCAAATGGCATGGCTTCTTTATAGAAAACCTTAAGTCTATTGAATTTATCACTAACCTCTTCTACTGTTTCTGCTGTACCAAAAACTATTTTTTGCCTACCCAAAACCGGAATAAGAATGAAATCTTTATTTTGATCAAAATACACCTGGCCTATTAAAGATTGCAGTAAAGGGTCCTTACAAACATAATTTGAAATACGATAAATATCATCTAAAAGCCTAATACTTTTCAAGGAGTCGTTGTTGATAATTGAATTCACATTTTCAGTCGTTATTCGGTCAGGAATGTTACCGGAAAAAATAAGTGTTCGCGCCGTATGTATTGAAGACCGCCTCATTTTGTTTCCATCCGTATCCAAATAGAAAGAAGCTTGCCCTTCAGGAAATACTCTAGCAATGGGCTTAATGAGCTCAAGATCAATATGCCACAAACCATTCAAGTGTTTATAAACATCAGCGTGTTTGATTTCTGGCATGGTATCTAAAACAGCTTCAGCTAAAGCGATATCTAAATCAGCCACAGAACCCTGAGGGTCAAAAATCTGCTGAGTTTGGAGCCGATTAATCACCTCGTCTTGTGTCAAAAAAGTATCTTGTCCTGTGACCGTTATTTGAATCAAAGGCATCTTAATATCTGCACTTGATTCTTTAGATTGTTCCCATATTAAAATGGCAAAAACTCCAGAAAAAAGGACAGCCCACAGTAAAATCTTCAACCCTTTATTCATAATGTTGCTTCTACATTTTGAATTAATATATCTCTTAATGGTGCTACCATTCGATCTATGTCGCCAGCGCCAATCGTTACTACAATACCCTTACTTTTGTTCTGCATTAACTCTAGAGTTCGCAAAGAATTAAGCACTTGTTTTTCTTTCAAACGCACCATAGACAACAACCACTCACTTGAAATCCCAAGTATTTCCTCTTCTCTTGCAGGATAAATTGGTAATAAAATCAGCGCGTCAAACCTAGAAAGCTGTTCAGAAAACGCTGTTCCAAAATCTCGTGTCCTCGTGTAAAGATGCGGCTGAAAAATTGCAGTGATCTCTTGCTCGGGATACATCATTTGCAGAGAGTCAATCAAAAACCTGAGCTCCTCGGGATGGTGCGCATAATCATCAATATAAATGAGCTCCTCCGACTTAAACTGAATATCAAACCGACGACGTACACCTTTGAAGGAATTCAAACCTTGCTGAATGTTTTGCATCGGCAAACCTAATTTATCTAATAAAGCAATACACGCTAAGGCATTTAACACATTGTGAAGTCCTGGTATTTGGAGGGTGAACTTTTTAGCGTTGATTTGAGGTGTATTCACGACAAACTGCATCACCCCATCAATATATTTGATGTATGATGCTCTGTAATCAGCAGTTTCAGAATCAATAGCATAGGTAACGGATTCACAGAGAGAAGGCAATGACACATCTTCATGCATCACGCAACATCCGTTTGGATCAATCTTCATTGCATATTGTCGAAATCCGTCTTTGAAATTCGATGCATCACCATAAATATCTAAATGGTCAGGATCCATTGCAGTAACTATACTAGCAAATGGGGACAAATGCAGAAATGAACGATCAAATTCATCTGCCTCTACCACAACCCAATCTGTATTCTGATTTACAATTAAATTTGAATTTGAATTTGAAGCAATACCACCTAAGAAAGCGTTACAACGCCAAGGGCTTTGATCTAAAACATGAGAAAGCATTGCACTTGTTGTGGTTTTCCCATGCGTACCAGCAACACACAGACCTTTCATAAATCTTGTAATTAAACCGAGTGCCTCTGCCCTTTTATAGACGATAAATCCTTGTTCCCTGAAATAAGTTAATTCCTTATGAGATGCTGCAACTGCAGGTGTATAGATAACCAAAGTACTTTCGGGAGAGGAAACAAGCTTAAACACCTCAGGCCCTTTGTCTTCAAAATGTACAGCACACCCCTCCTCTACCAACTCTTCTGTAATCCGTGAAGGAGCGCGATCATAACCTAAAACATCTTTACCAATCGCATTAAAATATCGCGCGAGTGCGGACATTCCTATACCTCCAATACCTATGAAGTAAAAACGCTTAAAATCGGTTATTTTATTTCGCATATTTATTTAAAAGGTTTTCGCAAGCATTAACAATATCTATGGTCGCATTTGGCTTTGCCAATTTTTTAATATTCTCAGCTAATTTCGCTTTTTGAGGCGCATTTTTTAATAAGGCCAAAACCGTATCGGTTAAGACCTCAACAGCATCAACATCCTTAACCATCACCGCGGCTTCATTAGTAACTAATGCCAAAGCGTTTTTTGTCTGGTGGTCCTCAGCGACATTAGGAGAAGGAACAAACACAGATGGTTTTCCGATCAAACACAATTCTGATACGGACAAAGCACCTGCGCGAGAAACAACAATGTCTGCTGCTGCGTAAGCTGCATCCATTCTTGCAATAAATGGCATCAATTTAATCTCCTTTGGCTTGTCTGGAATGGCCTCAGTTATACTTTGATAGTATCCTTTACCACACTGCCAAATAAATTGAAGTTCACTTTTTACAATTGTATCAATAGACTGCGACAAAGCTTCATTTAATGTTCTTGCGCCTAAACTTCCACCAATTACAAGTACAGTTTGCCGAGTTGGATCAAGTTCGAAAACAGCAAGCGCATCATTCTTTGATAGATTTATATGCCCTAACTCCTCTCGAACAGGGTTCCCCGTTAATAGTATTTTACTTTTAGAGAAAAATTCTTCTAAACCGCTGTAAGCGGTGCAGATTAGCCTTGCCTTTTTTGACAGCAAGATATTTGTCTTACCTGGAAAAGAATTTTGTTCTTGAATCACGGTAGGAATACCTAAAATCTGCGCCATTTTTAAGGTTGGGCCACTCGCATAACCACCAACACCTATTACTAATTCAGGATTGAATGCTTTCAATACACCTCTTGCTTTTAACAAACTATTTAAAAGCTTAAAAGGCAGTAAGAAATTTGAAAAACTTAACTTTCGTTTAAAACCAACAATAGGTAGACCCGTAATCTCATAGCCCGCATTGGGAACCCTTTCCATTTCCATTTTTCCTTGAGCGCCCACAAACAAAATAGCAACCTCAGAATTTCTTTTCTTTATCTCATTCGCTATCGCAATGGCAGGAAAAATATGCCCACCTGTACCTCCTCCTGAAATTACAACTCTATTTATCTGTTTTTTCATCTCCATTATAATCAAATGACGTGGCTGTAGCAGTAAGTTTATTATTGGCCCGAGCTACTGATTGAACAATTCCGATAGAAACGCAAGCCATTATTAACGCGGATCCACCCATCGCGAGAAAAGGCATATTTTGTCCTGTTACTGGAACAAAACCAATACAAACGAGCATATTTATGGAAACTTGCATTAAAAGATGAATTCCGATCCCTAAGCACAAATAAGTCTCAAAAATCACTTCCGTTTTGAACGCAATTTTTATGATTCGAAATAGTAAAACAATATAGGTAAGCGCCAGTAACACAGCTGAAATCAAACCAAACTCCTCTATAAAACTTGCAAAATAAAAATCAGCATAGGCCTCGGGAATGTATGACTTTAATTGACCATCGCCCACGCCTTGTCCTATTAACGCTCCGTTAAATATTGCGAGTTTTGCATTATTTGCTTGTGCATTTTCGACTTTTGAAGCGCTAGGGTCTTGTTTTTGCTCCCAAAGCCTCACAATTCTTGCTTTCCACGTTTGATACCTTGAAAGCTGCAAAGTGGGGAAAGCCTCCTGAACTGAAATAAAAAGTAGTATCCCAACCATAATAGAAATCATAATAAGCAATAACTTCTTCCAAGGGAAGCGCGCAATGAATAAGAGAGTAAAGGAGATGGTAAAAAGCATCAGCGCCGTGGATAAGTTATCCTTTAAGATCAATAGACAAATAATAAATATAGGTGAAATAACGGGCAGGACACCTAACTTCCAATCATCAAAATATTTCTCTTTCTTTACAAGAAGTTTTGACAAATACATAATCAGGGCGAGCTTCGCAAAATCAGAAGATTGAAAGGTTAAGCCAAAAACTCGAATCCATCGTTCCGCTCCATTTACCTTAACACCAAAAAAAATGGTAAATACTAAAAGGGCAATAGCGAGATAATAAACAAACTGACTGATTTGACTAAAATATTTCGTGTTAATTCTATGAACGGCAAACATGCTCACAAAACCAAGAACAACATAAGCTAAATGCTTCACCAAATAATAAAAGGGCGTCCCTCCTTCAATCCTAACCAGTATAGGCACAAAACTATAAACGGTTAATAAAGAAAATGACATTAATAATATGACGATCATCCACATTACAGAATCCCCTTTTAAATGTCTTAGTTGATCTCTCATTTTCGTATCAGTGATTTTAAAACGTGAGACTCAAAAGATTTCAGACTAAATTCAGAATCAGTATGGAAAGCAGTCAATAACAAGATACCAAGCTTGAAGATCATCGTGTCCACAAACTCAAGCGTATTTGCAATTGAAGAGATAGATATGATTTTATCAGAACAATTATCTTTCATATCAGCCCCATATAAAAAAATCGATTTTATTTTACTTTCCACCCTTGGATTAAAATCAAGAAATAATTCTACTTCATTTTCGTTCCCTAGCCATAAAATGTCGAAAGGGAAATTTTGAATCGTTTTATTAAAAAGGATCAAGTCAGGATTATGCCAAGAAAAAGTGTTCATTCCCAAGTATCTTCCCAAAGGCTTCATTGAATGCTTGGCACCAACTAAAGAGGAATCTTGAATACGCGAGGTATTTTGATTCTTGATATTTGACTTCTTCCTTTTCAAAATTTAGAGCATTCTTACCGCTTGCTTAAATTGATTTCCTCGATCTTCATAGCTTTCAAATAAATCAAAACTTGCACAAGCAGGAGAAAGTAAAACAGATTCATCCTTGTGTGCTAATCGATAAGCATAAGCCACCGCCTCAACTGCACTTCTCGCTTCAACAATCGTCTCGACATTTGATGCGAAAGCTTCTTTAATTTTATCATTATTTTCTCCGAGACAAATTACCGCCTTCACTTTCTCGTCTACCAATGACATAAGCTCGTTGTAATCGTTTCCTTTATCTACACCACCAACGATCCATACAGTCGGCTTCTCCATACTCTCGAGAGCAAACCAGGTAGAATTTATATTAGTAGCCTTTGAATCGTTTATAAATTCAATGCCATTTATCTTGGCGACAAATTCTAAACGGTGTTCAACATTTACAAAGTCTTCTAAACTTTGTCGCACGATATCCTTGCGGATTTCTACTATTCTAGCTGCAATCCCTGCTGCTAATGAATTTTGGGTATTGTGCTTACCCTTTAAAGCTAAATCATGAATGGACATAGATAATTGTTCTTTTATATTGATTATTAATTGATCCGAAATTGAATATCCGCCGAGTTTTTGAGCGGATTTTATTGAAAAGCTCGCCATTTGCATTGGCAAATGAAGCTTTGAAATTTTCTCACTAATAATAGGGTCATCAGCATTATAGATGAACCAATCAGAGGTCTTTTGATTATTAGTGATTCGCATTTTTGAGTCCGCGTAAAGACATAAATTATTATCATACCTGTCGAGGTGATCAGGCGTAATATTTAGTAAGATTGAGATATCAGCCCTAAAATCTTTTAGGTCATCAAGTTGAAATGAGCTAAGCTCAATGATAAAGAATTCAGGTTCTGAAGTTGCAACTTGACGCGCCAAACTCTTACCCACATTCCCTGCAAAACAGACCTCTAAACCAGCACTTTTAAAAATATGATACAAGAGCATGGTTGTTGTCGTCTTCCCATTACTACCTGTGATACAAATCTTTTTTGCCTCCGTATATTGTGCGGCAAATTCTATTTCTGAAAAAATTAAAACACCGCTAGACCGAAGCTTTTGCAATACCTCAACTGTGTCTGGAATACCCGGAGATTTTACCACAAGATCAGCCTTGAGGATTCGGTCTAAATCATGACCGGATTCCTCATAGTCGACATTTAGACTATTCAGTTCTGACCTATACGCATCTTTGAGCACCCCTGCATCTGATACAAAAACATTTGCACCCATTTTTTCTGCCAGGATCGCTGCGCCCAAGCCGCTTTCACCACCGCCAATTATTACTATATTTCGATTCTTTAAACGCATTAACGCACCTTAAGTGTTACTATAGTTACTACTGCAAGAAGTACCGCTAGAATCCAGAATCTGGCAACAATTTTAGCTTCATGCAACCCACTTTTCTGATAATGATGATGAAGTGGTGCCATTTTAAAAATTCGACGACCTTCACCATATCTCTTTCTTGAATATTTGAAATAGCCTACCTGAAGCATGACTGATAGGTTTTCTATCAGGAACACACCACATAAAACTGGTATCAGTAACTCTTTCCGAATCGCAATCGCAAATACTGCGATAATACCGCCTATAGCTAGACTTCCAGTATCTCCCATGAAAACTTGTGCTGGGTATGAGTTATACCAAAGAAAACCAATACACGCGCCGACAAAAGCGCTAATAAAAACCACCAACTCCTCGGCAAAAGGGATATACATCACATTTAGGTAATCTGAAAAATTAACATGTGAACTTACGTAGGCTAAAGTGGCTAATGCGATTCCTATTATTGCCGATGTACCTGTAGCGAGACCATCTAATCCGTCGGTCATATTTGCTCCATTTGACACGGCGATTACAATAAAGATGACTATTGGAATAAAAATCAACCATCCGTAGGAAGAATCTCCACCAAGCAACCATTTGTAATTAAACTCATTATCTTTGACAAAAGGTATTGTTGTCGTCATTTCATCCGTCTCAACCCATTTGAAAGACTGATTGTCTGTTTGTGTATGCTGGCGGCTTACTAACTTTTCGTTGGCCTTTAATTTATAATCAATTGCAACGCGCTTATGGACAACAACATCATCAGAAAAATAAAGTACAGATCCTACAATCAGACCTACTCCAATTTGACCAATAACCTTAAACCTTCCTTTAAGTCCTTCTTTATTCTTTTTAAATACCTTGATGTAATCATCAATAAAACCAATCATCCCAAGCCAAACTGTGGCTAGAAGCATTGTAATTACATATACATTTTCCAGTCGGGCAAAAAGCAGCGTAGGTATCAAAATAGCGCCCAAGATGATAAGCCCTCCCATGGTCGGTGTTCCTGTTTTTTCAATCTGACCTGCAAGTCCAAGATCACGAACAGTTTCCCCTATTTGTTGCCGCTTAAGACGTGCGATAATACGTTTCCCAAAAACAATTGAGATAATTAATGAAGAAATAAGAGCTAATGCCGATCTAAAAGAGATGTAGCTAAAGAGTCCAGCACCGGGCATATTATATTTATCCAATAATTCAAAAAGATAGTACAGCATTAGTTCTTCATTTGGTTTATAAATTCACTTGCAATTTTATAATCATCAAAATCATGTTTGATCCCTTTTATTTCCTGATATTTCTCATGTCCTTTTCCTGCGATTAATATCACATCATGCTCATCCGCAAGCTTAATAGCAAGCTTAATAGCGTCACGTCTATTGAGTATGGTAAATGCGGTATCCAATTGATCGCTCGTAAGACCTGCTTGCATATCCTTTAAAATTTGTTCGGGATCTTCACTTCTCGGATTGTCAGAAGTCAAAATCAATTCATCGCTTTTCGCAACCGCGATCGAGGCCATAACAGACCTTTTGTCTTTATCTCTATCGCCACCGCACCCAACAATCGTTATCAACCTCGATTTCTGCTTTTTTATGGCCGTTATGGTATCAATTACATTGAGAAGAGCATCTGGAGTATGCGCATAATCCACAATCGTTGTTGGTCCATTTTGGGTTTTTAAATACTGAAATCTACCCTCTACGGACTTCAGGTTACTTAAAACACCAAGAGTCTCAATTTTGTCTTCATTAAGAAGCATTGCTACAGCATACACAGCCAATAGATTATATGCATTAAAGCGACCTATAAGTCTAGAATAAAACTCGATTCCATCAAGATCAAGGATTAAGCCTGACAATGCATTTTCTATTACTTTTGCCTTGTAATCTGCTGGGGTTTTAAGCGCATAGTGACGTCTTTTCGCATTCGTGTTTTGAAGCATAATCAACCCATTCTTATCATCCGTATTTACAAGCGCGAATGACGCCAGAGGTAAACGGTCAAAAAATTGTTTTTTTACTTTTATATATGCCGAAAAAGTCTTGTGGTAATCTAGATGATCGTGTGAAATATTGGTAAACACACCCCCCTCGAAATAAAGCCCGAATGTTCTATTTTGATCGATTGCATGTGAGCTAACCTCCATAAAACAATGTGAACAACCTGCATTAACCATGTCACGTAAAAGCGCATTCAAAGCGACTGGATTTGGCGTTGTATGTGTTGCTGGAACTAACTCTTTACCAATCTTATTGACAACAGTGGATAGCAATCCCGTTTTGTACCCTAGTCCACAAAACAAATCATACATTAAGGTGGCACAAGTCGTTTTACCATTTGTCCCAGTGATACCAATGAGCTTTAGTTCCTTCGAAGGCTCACCAAAATAATTTGCAGCAACTAAAGCCAAAGCTTCACTCGAATCCGCAACTTGAACCAAGCATATGTCGTCCAACTGAAAATCAACTTTACGATCAACAATAAAACAACGACAACCCTCATCATAAGCTGACTGGAGGTAGTCATGGCCGTCCAGCGAAAATCCCTTAACCGCAACGAATAAAGCACCTGTATTCGCAACACGAGAGTCAAATTCAACTACTTGAATCATAACCCTTGATGGTTCACCAATTATACATTGATATTTTAAACCATCCAGCAAATTTTCCAAAGCCCTCATATATTCTTAAGCGTCAATTTGATTAACCTTCCCTTGTCTAAATCCGTTCCCTCTGGAATAGATTGATAAACTACTTTACCAAAACCTTTTAGCTCCACAATAAGCCCCATTCTCTCTAATAGAAAAACAGCGTCTTTTGCCGTCATTCCCGAGACACTAGGCACAACTTTGCTTTTAATTTTTCGTGGGATAAGATGAATCTCTTTGTTTGGTTTTACCTCACCAATCCAGGCTCCTCCGCCTTCTACATTATGTTCGTACCCGAGGCTCGCGAGTACATTTGACGCATCTGCTTTGTTTCCTGCTTTGATTCTGGGCAAACTGTTTGATTTTTCTGAAGACTCATTAACCGCATCATGATATTTTAAGTTTGAAGCAAAAACCTTATTTGCTACAGCTGCGAAAACCGTCCCAGAAACCTTTGCTCCATAGATATATTTCTTAGGCTTATAGATGACTACTATGCATGAATACAATGGTTTTTCGGCTGGGAAAAATCCGCAAAATGAGGCTTGATATTCAGACTCAGACCTATCCAAGAACTCCCTAGATTTCGATAATATTTTTATCGTTCCTGTTTTACCAGCAATTTTAAATTCAACACTTTTTAAGTCTTTTCCGGTTCCATCTTCCATTACACCTACGAGGCAACTTTTAACCTTATTAATGGTGGATATTGAGCAAATTTTTTCATCAAGCGCAACAGGCGGAAAAGAACGAACTACTTTACTTCCATTTCTAACCTCTTGTACGAACTGAGGCTGCATCATTCTTCCATTATTAGCCACAGAATTGTAAAGATTTAAAGTTTGCAATGGAGTTTGTTCTAACTCGTAACCAATTGACATATACGGAATAGAAATACCAGACCATATTTTAGAACCTGGTCTTGAAACTTTTGGACTTGGTTCACCTGAAAGTGAAATACCTAGAGGTTTTGTCAATCCGAACTTCTCAAGCCTTGAAAGAAATTGATTCGGGTTCGATTTATACACATCATGAATGGTTGGCGCAATAACATTTGAAGAAACCTCGAAAGCCCGTTTTAAAGAGATTTTGCCATAGCCATGACCGTAATTCGAGTCGAATAATGATTTCTTTGACCCTTTAAAACGATATTCACCAGTGGCATTCACCTCTGTGTCTAGAGTTAGCTTGCCATCTTCCAAAGCAGCCATTAAAGCGGCAAGTTTGAAGGTAGATCCAGGAGGAGAATTTCGGCCAATTGCATAATTAAAAGACTCAGAATAAGAACTGTCTGAATTTCTTCTCAAATTTGAAATCGCACGAACATATCCTGTAGCCACTTCCATCACAATAACACATCCTTCAGGCGCATCCATAGTCACCAGCTGTTTCTCTAACTCAGACTGTGCGACCTCTTGAATATCGGAATCTATTGTTGTTACGACATCCGAACCCGGCAAGGACTCTTGCACAATCACACCAGTATTTCGCCAGCCATTTGCAAGCCTCTGCTGAATTTGCTTACCTGCAGTGCCTACGAGATATTTATGAAAAGCCCCTTCTATACCGACTGCAATTTCTTTAACACCATCTTTTCTGTAGTATCCAAGTGTTCTTTCAGCAAGCTTTCCTTTAGGTTTTTTTCGGACAGAGGTTTCTTTACCATCAATAATGCCTCCCTTAAACGTACCTTCCTTAAATATTGGCAATGCTCTTAACAACTTCCGTTGCTGATTTGTCACTTGCTTTTGAATCTTTACATACCTGTTCCCTTTTTCACGAGCAGCACGCAGCTGCTTGGAAATTTCTGCTGCACTCTTGTTATGAAAAAGATTATTTATCCCTGCCGCCAAAGAATCTACTTTTGATTCAAAAAGCGATGCATCTACAACAACTGGATCCATAAATACATCGTAATAAGAAACAGTAGTAACTAGTGGATTCAAATCTTTATCCAGAACATCTCCTGGAGTAGGCTCATCGAGTACAATTCTTTCTGGGATTTTACGATCACCTGGCATCAAACCAGACTCTAAATCAGAGAACTGTATAGAAGCTACAGTATATATTATCGTAAACATAACGACTACGAAAACATAGAAAATAAAATAGGACCTATTCCTTGTCGCCTTCTTTCCTTTATCTATCATTTCTAGAAGGTTTAATTCGTATTACTTTAGTTGCATTCAAGGACTCTTTCAAGTTTCTATCCCCAAGTTTTTCAATTAGATCTTGCCGTTTGGTTTTCGCCTCAAAAGAGGACTTTACTTCAAGAAATTCAGCTGCATTCTGATTAACCTCTAACTCCGTCTCCTTTATATCATCATTGATTTGCTTGACATAGTAGCCTTTAGAGACAAATAAGATCAGTAGAAACAGGCCAAAAAACATGAATGGTAGATTATTAAGGACAAACGATTTCGTTAAAAACTCTCCGTTTAATATTTGCGTTAATGTGTTAGGCTTTTTTCGCACATTTCGATCTGACTGAGAAGTGATTTTCTTTTCAGCCATTTCGTTCTCCTATTCTTAACTTCGCACTTCGCGCACGAGAATTCAATTTGATTTCATCTTCACTTGGTATTACTGGCTTTCTTGTCACTTCTGAAAAGGGCTTAATTGGATTACCAAAAAAATCTTTTTCAAGCTGACCTTCTAGATTTCCCTTCTTTAGAAAATTTTTCACAAGCCTATCCTCTAATGAGTGATAAGATAGGACAGCCAATCTACCCTTAGGAGCAATTATCTTTTCTGACTGTATGAGCAAGTCCTCAAGTACTTTTATCTCCTGATTCACCTCAATTCTTACCGCTTGAAAGACCTGAGCGTAATACCTGTTTTCTTTGAATTTCGGGGCAAAACCAGAAAGAAACTTGATGAATTCGTGGGTTGTGCTTAACTGCCCAGATTGACGGTATTTAACGAGTTCGTAAGCTAATTTTTTCGCATTCCTTATCTCTCCATACTTCCGGAAAATTGAGACCAATTCTTCCTCTTCGCAATCATTAAGTATATCAGCTGCATTTCTAGAAGCAGAAGCATTCATTCGCATATCTAGAGCCCCCTCATTTCGTATTGAAAAACCGCGGGCTCCTTCATCAAACTGATGAGAGGACACACCTAAATCAGCGAGTATACCATCAACCCGAGTAACCCCCTTAAGCCTAAGTTGATTTGAAAGAAAAGAAAAGTTGGATTGAATAAAATGAAAATTCGGCGCATCCCAAACATTCCGCAAAGCATCTTCGTCTTGATCCAATGCATAAAGGGCCCCTTTGGAAGAGAGCTTATCATAAATAACTCTTGAATGCCCACCGCCACCGAAAGTAACATCAACATAAATGCCGTCAGGATTAATATCTAAACCCTCAATGCAAGCATCACGCAGAACCGGTATGTGGTATTTGTTATTCTGTTGATTCATCCAAGTCTCCCATTACTTCATTTGCTAATTCTGCAAAGTCCGTTATGTTCTCTTCAATCATGCTGAAGTACTTGGATTTATCCCATATTTCAACGCGGTCATTGTATGCAATAAGCATCACCTCTTGCCCTAAGCCAATTCTCTCAGCATGAGCTGTCGGTATTAAAACACGACCTGCGTTATCAAGTGCAATTTGTTTTGCGCCTTGATGAAACAAACGATAAAACATTCGATTCTTCGGTTTAAACAAGTTCATCTGAGATAATCGCTCACTCATTTTCTCCCAATCCATAATGGGATAAAGCGTAAGACAATCCTCAAAACCTTTGTTTAGCATAAAATCACGCTGGGCAGTTGGAGCCAACTGCTTCCTTAGACCTGAAGGGAATAGAAATCTACCCTTGCTATCTAACTTTACCTCAAATTCTCCTACTAATCCAGCCATAACGAAACTATGAGTAAAAATAATAGAATTTTACCACTTTTTACCACCAATAATCAAATTGTTAATAACTTAAAACGCTTGTTTGATTTTTTTGTTTCAAAATTACACCCTTAATCCATATTAAACAAAGATTTACGTATAAATTACAAAAGTGGTAAAAAGTGGATAACTTTATTTTACGTCCTTAATTTTAAGAGAATGTAATTTCCTTAATTTTGGAGGGTGAAAATCTCAGCGAAATACTGGCTTCTACTCCTTCTACTCTCCTTAATATGGGGTAGCTCGTTCATTTTGATGAAAACAGCAATGTATAACGACGAAGGCGCTTCAATTTTTTCTTCAAATCAGGTGGCGACGCTAAGAATACTCATTGCAAGCATTGCTCTCCTTCCATTTGGGCTTTTCGCCATTCGGAAAGTAAACTTCAAAAAAGACTTATTTTCGTTTGTAATTGTGGCACTGTGTGGGAATTTATTACCCGCATTCCTGTTTACATACGCAGAGACTGGAATCACCTCTGGTTTGGCTGGAATGCTGAATAGTACAACTCCCATTTTCACTATTTTCATTGCACTAATTATTTTTAATGATCAAATCTCAGCCAGGCAATTCACAGGCGCTTTTATTGGTGTATTGGGCGTTACCGCTCTGATTTATTTTGGGAAACAAAACTCTTTGAGTGGAGAATGGAGCCACATTATAAGTGTCATTTGCGCAACATTGTGTTATGCTATCAGTTTGAGCGTAATTCGCTACAAACTCTCGCATTATAAATCCCTTGATATTGCTTCCGTGGCCTTTCTTTTATTGTTATTCCCAGCTATTGGATTATTTTTTTTAGAAGATACGCTCTCTGTATTCAAAAACACCGAAGATGTAAGAAATGGATTCGGCTCAATACTGATTCTTTCTTTAATCGGAACAGCCTTAGCACTGTTCATTTTCAATACTATTATTAAAAATACATCCGCACTATTCGCGAGCTCCGTAACATACTTCATACCCATCGTAGCAGTCATCATCGGATTATTCTTTAATGAAGGTATAAATGGCCTTCAGATTGGAGGTATGCTAATTGCGTTAATGGGGGTTTTTATAGCCAATTCCAAAAAGCACTAAATCTATGCGTGATTTCACGCGAATAATTTTGATGCATTAGAAGAAAACAGTATCTTTGTCGTCCAATTTTGGATAACTTATAATGTAATCATTGTTATGTACGCAATAGTAGAGATAGCAGGGCAGCAATTTAAAGTGCAAAAAGACCAAAAGGTTTACGTTCATCGTCTAGAAGCGAAAGAAGGCTCAAAAGTTGAGTTTGACAACGTTTTATTAGTCGACGATAATGGAAATGTAAACGTTGGCGCCCCGGCTGTAGAAGGTGCAAAAGTCACCGCAAAAGTAGAAACCCACGTTAAAGGAGACAAAGTAATTGTTTTCAAGAAAAAACGTAGAAAAGGCTACAAAAAGAAAAATGGTCACAGACAATCTTTCACGGAATTGTCTATCACTGGAATTAAAGTTAAGAAGCAGCCAGCGAAAGCTAAGGAAGCATAAAATAAAAGAAAATGGCACATAAGAAAGGAGTCGGTAGTTCGAAAAATGGACGTGAATCGCAAAGTAAGAGATTAGGTGTTAAGATATTTGGTGGGCAAGCTGCTATCGCAGGAAACATAATTGTTCGTCAAAGAGGTACACAGCATCATCCAGGAAATAATGTAGGCATTGGAAAAGACCATACGCTTTATGCATTGGAAGATGGATTGGTTGAATTCAAAAAGAAAAAGAACAATCGTTCATTTGTTTCAATAGTTCCATTAGAAGTGGAAGCTGAAGCTTAAAACCTTCAAATCAATTTGAAAGGCCGACAATTGTCGGCCTTTTTTGTTTTCTAGAAACTATATTTGTAAAAGATGTTGAATAAAAAACAACGATTCATAGGAGCAGCATTCGGAGGAATGATGCTTTTCTTAGCTTTCCCCTTCACGGGAAGCGTCACACCACTCATTTTCATAGGATTTGTTCCCCTTCTCTCAATAGAGGCATCCATTTACCAATCGAAATCCTCTTCTTGGACAATCTTACTTTATTCTTTAATGTGTTTTCTGATTTTCAATATTGGCACCTCATGGTGGCTTATAAATGCAAGTCTAGGCGGTGCTATTTTTGCGTTTTTATTCAATTCAGCAATAATGACGATTTGCTTTCAAGCCTTTCATTTAACGAGAAAGTATGTCGGCAGCAAGGAAGGGTATTTGGCCCTCCCTTTTTATTGGCTAGGTCTAGAGTACTTGCATAATCATTGGGAGTTTGCCCATCCTTGGCTTACACTTGGCAATACCTTTTCAATACGAACAAGCTGGATTCAATGGTATGAATACACTGGTGTTTCAGGCGGCTCATTATGGGTAATTACAGTGAATGTACTTTGCTATTTAGCCTATCGTTCATGGAAAAAGAAACAAAATTTTCGCGGAGCAATAATTACCGTTTTCATTGCAATACTTCTTCCAATAGTTGTCTCGATTTTTGTAGGGTTTCAACACCGAAACCAAATAAAGCAGGAAAAGAATAAACAAATGATCAATACAATAATTGTTCAACCCAATATCGATCCCTACAATCAAAAATTTGATTACTCCACTTTTAAAGAACAAAATACAAGTATATTAAAACTAGCTTCACAAAAAGTAAATTCAAACACACAACTAGTTATTGCACCCGAAACCGCTATTAGCGCAAGCTTTGACGAATCAGAATTCGAAGCACTGTCTATCTACCCCATGTATAGAGATAGTATTTCAACATGGAATACTCACCTACTCATTGGTGCATCTACACTAAAAACTTTTGATAAAAGACAATCTAAAAGCTCTAGAGAATTAGAAGACGGCCGTTTTATAGAATACTATAATTCAAGCTTGATGCTAAGGCCTGACTCAGCAACAACGTTTGTTCATAAATCAAAGCTTGTTGCAGGCGTGGAGCAAGTACCTTACTCCAAATACTTTCCATTCCTTGAGGAACTTGCTGTGGACAATGGAGGCGTCATTGGTTCTTTAGGCAAGGAGGAGCGAGCTAAAATAATGAATACGCCTTTTGGATCTATCGCCCCAATTATATGCTATGAATCTATTTTTAGTGAATTTGTAGCTGAACAATCAAGACTTGGAGCAAAACTGCTTTGCGTAATTACAAATGATGGATGGTGGAAAGACACTCCAGGATACAAGCAACATTTTAGCTTTGCAAGACTGCGTGCTATCGAGAACAGAAAATGGGTCATTCGATCGGCGAATACTGGGAAAAGTGGCATAATCTCATCCAATGGTTCAATAGTATTAAAAACTAAATGGTGGCAACCTGATGTAATCTCTGCTAAAGTCCCGCTCATGAGCAGACTGACGGCCTTCGCCAGATATGGAGATATTCTGGGGAGAAGCGCTGCGTTCCTGAGTGTATTTATTTTCATTTTTGCCATTTCAAAAAAAATAAAACCAAACAAACTACTAAGGAAAAAAAATCGCAAAAATATTAAAGTGTAATGAATAACTTAAATACACAAAGAATTCCATGTCTCAAAAAGCGATTAATGAGCATCAGTTATACATCAATTTTAAGCATTATGGAACCTTCGGCACAAAAATTGAAAAACTATTGTATTCAAAAATATATGCTTGAAGATTTTGTTTTTTACCAGTGTAAGTTCGCTTTTAGGCGGTAACAGCATCTGTATTTCTGTATAAATATTCAGAAAATAGATTCCAAAAAGAAACCGCGGGTTTTTTTTAATTGAACAATAGAGAAGCGCGATAACCCACATTCACTACCTGCTATTGTAGAACCCACTATTTTTAAATCTCAAAGCCTTTAAAACTTTCTTTTTTTACGTCAATTTAATTTCAAAAAACAAATTCACGACCTTAGCAGATGATATTAAAAGAGAGCTCAAAGATGAATTTGGCTTTGCTTTTCTTACATGGAATTATACCCACTGAGAATATGAGTAAATCAACCTTTAAATGAAACTTTTTAATACCTTTGTTTTGATAAAAATTCACTGACACATGGGTATTTACTTAGATTTTGAAGAGCCTATAAAGGCGATCGAAGAGCAAATTGAAAAAACCAAAGAGATCGGAGACACATCAGATCTCGATATGACTGATAAAATTCAAGAACTCGAACAAAAACTTAAAAAGAAAACCAAAGAAATATTCACCAACCTCACACCTTGGCAGAGGGTACAGCTTTCAAGACATCCAGAGCGACCATATACATTAGCGTATATTAATGCGATTACAGAAGGTAAGTTCATTGAACTTCATGGCGACAGAAACGTCAAGGATGACAAGGCCATGGTAGGTGGGTTCGGATTGGTTGATGGAAAAACTGTAATGTTTATTGGTCAACAAAAAGGTGTCAATACTAAAATGAGACAATACAGGAATTTTGGAATGCCAAATCCCGAAGGATACAGAAAAGCTCTTCGACTCATGAAACTTGCAGAGAAATTCAACAAACCCATCGTTACCTTCATTGATACTCCTGGTGCCTTTCCCGGTCTTGAAGCAGAGGAACGAGGTCAAGGGGAGGCCATTGCGCGAAATATTTATGAAATGATGCGTTTAAAAGTCCCTGTGATCTGTATTATTATTGGCGAAGGTGCTTCAGGAGGAGCCCTCGGTATTGGTGTTGGCGACAAAGTAGTAATGCTAGAAAATACCTGGTATTCGGTAATATCTCCTGAGTCTTGCTCATCCATTCTGTGGCGTTCATGGGAGTTCAAGGAAAAAGCTGCTGATGCTCTGAAACTCACCTCAAAAGATATGACCAGAAATAAGCTAGTTGACGATGTCATTAAAGAGCCCCTCGACGGAGCCCATCGTTCAGAACACCTCATTTTTGAGCGTGTAAAAAAATACATCAAGAAAGCATTACAAGAACTAGAAACTAATGATCCTGAAGAGCGCATCAACCAAAGAGTTGATAAGTTCAATAAAATGGGAATCTGGAAACATTAAAAAAATTAAACTTTCCTGATGAACGATTTGGCTGCGACTCCTATTGAATATTTAAAAGGTGTTGGTCCTCAAAAATCCATTTTACTCAAAAAAGAGCTTGGCATACAAACCTATGGCGACTTGCTCTTTCATTTCCCTTACAGATATGTTGACCGAACTTCTTTTACGAAAATAAAGGAGCTACAATACACCGATAATCATGTTTTACTGAGAGGGAAAATTGATCAGATTAGAGAATCTGGAAAAGGTCGGTATAAGAAACTATCTGCACGATTCGGAGACGATACTGGTTATATTGAATTGGTTTGGTTTCAAGGCGGCAAATGGATCAAAGACAACCTGAAGGTTAATGAAGTGTATCACATTTTTGGAAAAGCGAAAGTATACGCCGAAAAATGGTCAATTCCTCACCCCGAAATGACTCTAGCCTCGAGCCAAAACGTAAGAACTGGTTTTTTTCCACTCTACCCTAGTACAGAAAAACTAAGTTCTAAAGGATTGAATTCCAAAGGTATAGAAAAGTTAATTGCGTTAATAATACCTCAAATTGGACTGTCGTTTCCAGAAACACTTTCAAATGATATCTGCACCGATAATAGACTCCTATCAAAAAAAGAGGCGCTAGTTAAAGTGCACCAACCAGCCAATCAAGCTGATATTCAAGCTGCGCGTATTCGATTGAAATTCGAAGAACTATTTTATCTTCAACTGGAACTACTCATTCGAAAAAAGCTTAGCTCTGCGCGACACAAAGGATTTATTTTCAATGAAATTGGTGCATTATTCTCCTCCTTTTATGATAAGCACCTTCCATTTGAACTAACTGGTGCTCAAAAACGTGTCGTCAAAGAAATTAGAAAAGACTTTTTAAGCGGCATGCATATGAACAGACTTCTTCAAGGCGATGTGGGAAGTGGTAAAACTTTAGTTGCACTGATTTCAATGCTAATCACAATAGGTAATAATTATCAAAGTGCAATAATGGCACCAACTGAGATCTTAGCCAACCAACACTTTGAAACCTTAAAAGAGTTTACAGCGGGCTTACCTATTAAAATTGAATTACTTACAGGTTCGACAAAAAAAGCCAAGCGTACTGAAATACACAAAGGGTTACTTGATGGCTCAGTTCATTTACTAGTTGGTACCCATGCACTTCTTGAGGACACAGTTCAATTTAAAAACATTGGATTAGTTGTTATTGATGAACAACACAGGTTTGGTGTTGCGCAACGATCAAAAATGTGGAAAAAAAACGTACAACCTCCACATATCCTCATTATGACAGCGACACCTATTCCCAGGACACTAGCAATGACATTTTACGGAGATCTTGAGGTTTCCGTAATTGACGAATTGCCTCCTGGTAGAAAAGAAATACAAACATTTCATCGCTTTGAAAAAAACCGTCTTCAAGTTTTTGAATTTGTACAAAAACAAATTGATAAAGGGCATCAAGTTTATATGGTCTTTCCACTCATACAGGAGTCTGAAAAACTAGACTTTCACAACCTAATGGGTGGTTATGAGGCGGTTACAAGAGCCTTTCCTTTGCCAGAATTCAAAGTAAGTATCGTCCACGGACAAATGAAAAGCGATGAGAAAGAATTTGAAATGCAACGCTTCATCAAAGGAGAAACACAAATTATGGTCGCAACTACTGTAATTGAGGTTGGCGTAAATGTTCCAAATGCGACTATGATGATCATCGAAAGTGCAGAGCGGTTCGGTTTATCTCAGTTGCATCAGTTACGCGGGCGTGTAGGGCGTGGTGGAGAACAATCATTTTGTATTCTAATGACTAAACTTGAGCTTTCAAGAGAATCAAAGAAAAGAATGCAAACAATGGTTAATTCAAATGACGGATTCGACATTGCAGAAGTTGACCTTCAGCTCCGAGGACCTGGAGACTTAATGGGTACTCAGCAAAGTGGTGAACTTGATTTAAAAATATCTGACCTGAGGAAAGATGGCGCGATTGTGACCATGGCACGAGAAGCAGCCAGAAAGGTTATTAATGATGATTCTAATTTCACTAAACCTGAAAATATCCGAATACTAAAGACCATAGAGCTTATTCTTGCCAATAAACCAGACTGGGGTAAGATTGCATAAAAAAAGGGAGACTTACGCCCCCCTTTATGTTTTTGGTCTTTTACTTATTCAGCTTTGGCTTCTTCCTTTAAGGATTCTAAAGCATCGGCAGATCCAACAAGCATTTTTTGGAATTTACGCACACCTGTTCCAGCAGGAATTAAGTGCCCTACAATCACATTCTCTTTCAGACCAAGCAAATGATCTTCTTTTCCTGAAATCGCAGCTTCATTCAGCACTTTGGTTGTTTCCTGGAAAGAAGCAGCCGAAATAAACGACTGAGTTTGAAGTGATGCTCTTGTTATTCCTTGTAGTAATGGTTTAGATGTTGCCGCATTAGCCACACGAGCCTCAACAATTAATTTGTCTTCTCTCTTTAGCTTCGCATTTTCATCACGCAATCTTCTTACAGATACAAGTTGACCTTTCTTCAATTCAACAGAGTCTCCTACTTCTTGAACGAACATCATTCCAAATAGCGCATCATTTTCTTCCATGATATCCGCTTTATGAACTGACTGTCCTTCTAGGAACTTTGTATCGCCTGAATCTATAATTTCAGCTTTGAGCATCATTTGACGTACAATAACTTCGAAGTGCTTGTCATTAATCTTCACACCTTGTAATCGATATACTTCTTGAATTTCATTTACAATGTACTCCTGTACTTTTGTAGGACCTTCAATATTGAGTATATCTCTTGGCGTAATTGCTCCATCAGATAATGGTTGACCAGCACGAACATAATCATTCTTTTGAACTAAAATATGCTTAGAAAGTGGAACAAGGTATTTGTGAACAGCACCAACCTTTGGTGTAATTATAATTTCACGGTTACCTCTTTTGATATTACCATAATCTGCCGTACCGTCAATAGCGGATACAACTGCGGGATTTGATGGGTTCCTCGCTTCGAACAACTCGGTTACTCTTGGAAGCCCACCGGTAATATCACCAGTTTTACCGGCCATTCTTGGTATCTTTACCAAGATGTGACCTGCTTCGAGTTTGTCTCCTTCCTTAACAGATATATGAGAATTAACCGGTATTGAGTATTCTCTCAAAATCTCCTTTGATTTTGAATCAATTATATGAATTGCGGGTGTTTTCTTTTTGTCTTTTGTTTCTGTAATTACTTTTTCAGTAAATCCAGTTTGTTCATCCACTTCTTCACGATATGTGATTCCTTCTTCAATATGTTCAAAGACAACAGAACCTTTCACCTCTGATATAATCAGTGCGTTATATGGATCCCATTTACAAATTACATCACCCTTTTTAAGTTTCGTTTTTACTTTGACGAGAAGTTCGGAACCATAAGGAATATTGGTATTCATAATAACAATCCCTGTTTTCTCATCTGTGATCTTTAATTCAGCAGATCGTCCAACAACAATTACTTTAGTAATACCATCATCACCTTTTTTCTCTATAGTTCTCAATTCATCTATCTCTAACAAACCATTTCCTTTCGCTTTGATGTCTGAAACGTCTGCAATGTTTGAGGCCGTACCCCCAACGTGGAACGTTCTTAACGTAAGTTGAGTTCCTGGTTCACCGATGGATTGTGCAGCGACAACACCAACAGAGTCTCCTCGTTGCGCTAATCTATGATTTGAGAGGTTTCTTCCATAACATTTAGAACAAACTCCTCTTCTCATTTCGCAAGTTAAAACGGATCGGATTTCGACTTCTTCAATATCTACGTCTTGAATTTTCTCTGCAACATCCTCAGAAATAACATCACCAGCAGCAACTATAAGATCGTCTGATTCTGGAACGTAAATGTCATGAACGGAAGTTCTTCCTAAAATTCTATCGTATAATGGCTCAACGATTTCGTCATTTTTCTTAAGTGCCGTAGCTACGATTCCTCTCAGCGTTCCACAATCTTCTGAATTAATAACAACATCTTGTGCGACATCGACAAGTCGTCTTGTCAAGTAACCTGCATCAGCTGTCTTAAGTGCTGTATCGGCCAAACCTTTACGTGCACCGTGCGTTGAAATAAAGTATTCAAGAATCGAAAGACCTTCCTTGAAATTTGAAAGAATTGGATTTTCAATAATCTCCTGAACAGATGCACCAGACTTTTGAGGTTTAGCCATCAATCCACGCATACCAGAAAGCTGACGGATTTGTTCCTTAGAACCCCTTGCACCAGAGTCGAACATCATGTAGATAGAGTTAAATCCTTGTCTATCTGTTTTAAGCTGATCCATTAAGGTATGTGTCAATCTTGAATTTGTATGTGTCCAAACATCAATGATTTGATTGTATCTCTCATTGTTTGTAATAAGACCCATGTTATAATTCATCATAACCTCTTTCACTTGTTTCTCTGCTTTGTCCACAAGTTCTACTTTTTCTTTTGGAATGATAATATCATCAAGATTAAAGGATAGTCCACCTTTAAAGGCCATTGTATAACCAAGTTCTTTAATATCATCAAGGAACTGTGCAGTTCTAGAAGTACCAGAAATCTTGAGAACACCACCTATAATATCTCTAAGCGCTTTTTTTGTCAAAACTTCATTGATAAAACCGACTTCCTGAGGAACGTGCTCATTAAATATAACACGACCACAAGTCGTCTCAATTAGTCTCAACTCGGATTCACCTGCTTCATTTAAGTCTTCAGTTTTTACTTTAATTTTTGCATGTAAGTCAAGTTTCCCTTCGTTATATGCAATAATAACCTCGGCAGGAGAATAAAAAACTCCGTCCTCTCCCTTTACTAAATCATCTTTAAGTGATTTCTTCTCTTTAGTAATGTAATACAATCCAAGAACCATATCTTGAGATGGCACAGCAATTGGTGCACCATTTGCAGGATTCAAAATATTATGAGAAGCTAACATTAACATTTGCGCCTCAAGTATTGCTGCATTACCTAAAGGAAGGTGAACAGCCATCTGGTCACCATCAAAATCGGCATTAAATGCGGTTGTTACCAATGGGTGTAAACGAATCGCTTTACCCTCTATAAGTTTCGGTTGAAACGCTTGAATACCCAACCTATGAAGAGTAGGGGCTCTGTTTAATAAAACAGGGTGTCCTTTAAGTATATTCTCTAGTATATCCCATACAACAGGTTCCTTATTATCTACAATTTTCTTCGCTGACTTTACCGTTTTGACTATACCTCTCTCTATCATTTTACGAATGATAAATGGCTTGTATAACTCTGCAGCCATTCCTTTAGGAAGACCACATTCATGAAGCTTAAGGTTTGGACCAACAACAATTACAGAACGTGCAGAATAATCAACCCGCTTACCAAGAAGGTTTTGTCTGAAACGGCCTTGCTTACCTTTCAATGAATCAGATAGAGATTTTAGGGCTCTGTTTGATTCTGTTTTAACTGCACTCGACTTTCGAGAGTTATCAAATAAAGAATCTACAGATTCCTGAAGCATTCGTTTTTCATTTCGCAAAATCACTTCTGGAGCCTTTATCTCAATCAATCTCTTAAGACGATTGTTTCTTATAATTACTCTCCTATACAAATCATTTAAATCAGATGTTGCAAACCTACCACCATCAAGTGGGACAAGTGGTCTTAACTCCGGCGGGATTACTGGGACTACCTTTACAATCATCCATTCTGGACGATTCTCAACTCTTGTTTGAGAATCCTTCATCGCCTCTACGACTTGAAGTCTTTTCAGAGCCTCATTCTTTCTTTGAACAGATGTTTCATTTTCTGCAAGATCACGAAGATGATAAGACATTTCCTCTAAGTTCAATAACTTCAATAGGTCGTGAATTGCTTCAGCACCCATTTTTGCAATGAATTTATTAGGATCTGCATCATCCAAATATTGATTTTCTTTCGGAAGAGCATCTAAAATATCAAGGTATTCTTCTTCAGTTAGAAAATCCATTTTATTTAACTCAACCTCTGGCAGTTCATTTGATGCACCACTTTGAATGACAACATAACGCTCATAATAAATGATTTGATCAAGCTTCTTCGTTGGAAGACCTAATAAATAACCGATTTTATTAGGCAATGATCTGAAGTACCAAATGTGTGCAACAGGAACCACTAATGCAATGTGTCCCATACGCTCTCTCCGCACTTTCTTCTCTGTGACTTCAACACCACAGCGGTCACAAACGATTCCTTTATATCGGATTCTTTTGTATTTACCACAATGGCATTCGAAGTCTTTTACAGGGCCAAAGATTCTTTCACAGAATAAACCATCTCTTTCTGGTTTGTAAGTTCTGTAGTTGATCGTCTCTGGTTTCAAAACCTCACCACTTGAGTTCTCTAGAATGATTTCTGGAGAAGAAAGTGAAATTGTTATTTTATTAAAACTACTTTGTTTTCTTGGTGTTTCTTTTTTGAAAGCCATTTTTTATACTAATTCGTTAGTTACTAGTTTCTTAATCCATTGTTACATTCAGACATAAACCTCGTAGTTCATGAAGCAAAACATTGAATGACTCAGGAATTCCTGGTTCACCAATATTATCGCCCTTCACTATACTTTCGTACGCTTTTGACCGACCATTTACGTCATCGGATTTCACTGTTAAAATTTCTTGAAGAATATTTGATGCACCAAATGCCTCGAGCGCCCAAACCTCCATTTCTCCAAAACGCTGACCACCAAACTGAGCTTTACCACCCAAAGGTTGTTGCGTGATCAATGAGTATGGACCTATAGAACGTGCATGCATCTTATCATCAACCATATGAGATAATTTAAGCATGTATATCACTCCAACTGTGGCTGGCTGATGGAAACGTTCTCCAGTACCACCATCATAAAGGTACGTCTTACCCGACTGAGGGACACCGGCTTTAGCAGTCCAGTCGTTTATTTCTTCTGGCGTAGCACCATCAAAAATAGGTGTTGAAAATTTCATTCCAAGTTTCTCGCCTGCCCAACCAAGAACAGTTTCATAAATCTGTCCAAGGTTCATTCGAGAAGGCACCCCAAGTGGGTTAAGAACAATATCAACTGGTGTTCCATCTTCCAGGAATGGCATATCTTCTTGGCGAACTATATTTGCGACAATACCCTTGTTACCATGACGCCCTGCCATTTTATCTCCAACTTTGAGTTTTCGTTTTTTAGCAACAAAAACCTTCGCCAATTTAATAATACCGGCAGGAAGCTCATCACCTACTGAAATGTGGAACTTTCTTCTTTTGTAATTACCTAAAATATCATTGGCCTTAATATTGCAATTGTGAATTACGCGACTAATCAACTGATTAACCTTTTCATCAGAAGTCCATTTAAGTGGATTCACAATTGTATAATCTAAAGAGGTCAGAGCCTTCATAGAAAACTTCGCTCCTTTTTTGATCAACTCTTCTTTAAAATTATTAAAAACACCTGTAGATTTTTTATCTCCGACGATTTTAATAAGCTTTTCGGCAAGTTTTTCCTTTAGTTCAACAACATCTTTTTGATATTCCTTATCAATTGACTCCAACAATGGCTTGTCTTGGCTCTTTGATTTTCTATCTTTTACAGCTCTTGAGAACAACTTCTTTTCAATAACAACACCTCGTAAGGAAGGTCCTGCTTTAAGAGAAGCATCTTTCACGTCTCCGGCTTTATCGCCAAAGATTGCACGTAAGAGTTTTTCTTCTGGGGAGGGATCTGTTTCACCTTTCGGTGTGATTTTTCCAATCAAAATATCACCTTCCTTAATTTCAGCCCCTACGCGAATACATCCATTCTCGTCAAGATCTTTTGTTGCTTCCTCACTAACGTTTGGAATGTCAGCCGTAAGTTCTTCCATCCCTCTTTTAGTATCGCGTACTTCTAGGGAGTATTCATCAATATGAATCGAAGTAAATACATCATCACGAACGACTCTTTCAGAAATTACAATCGCATCCTCAAAGTTGTAACCCTTCCATGGCATGAATGCTACTTTTAGATTTTGACCTAGGGCCAATTCTCCTTTTTGAGTTGCATACCCTTCACAAAGCACCTGACCTTTAACCACCTTGTCACCTTTCACTACGATCGGCTTTAGATTGATACAAGTACTTTGGTTCGTTTTCATAAATTTAATTAATGAATATCTAGTCACTTCGCTTTCAAAACTCACAAGTTTATCTTCTGAATTCCAATCGTATCGAATCACTATTTCGTTTGCATCAACATATTCAACAATTCCTGAACCTTCTGCATTTATAAGCACCTTGGAATCCTGGGCAACTAATTGCTCAATTCCTGTACCTACAATAGGAGAATTCGGTCTTAATAATGGAACTGCCTGTCGCTGCATATTCGACCCCATCAAAGCTCTGTTGGCATCATCATGCTCCAAGAAAGGAATAGAAGAGGCCGCTATGGAGGCAATTTGATTTGCTCCAACATCCATTAAATGGAGTTTAATTGGTTCAACAACCGGAAAATCTCCCTCAAACCTTGCTTTTACAACATTTGACAAGAAGTTTCCTTTATCATCTACCTTTGCATTTGCTTGGGCAATAATTTTTGCATCTTCCTCTTCTGCTGCTACATAAACAGGGTCTTTATCATATTGAACTTTTCCTTTTTTAACTGAACGATAAGGCGTTTCTATAAACCCAAGCTTATTTACTTTCGCAAATACACAAAGGGAAGAAATCAAACCAATATTTGGTCCTTCAGGAGTTTCAATCGTACAAAGACGTCCATAATGCGTGTAGTGAACATCACGGACTTCAAAGCCAGCTCTTTCTCTGGATAAACCCCCTGGTCCTAGTGCTGATAACCTTCGTTTATGCGTTACCTCAGAAAGTGGATTCGTTTGATCCATAAATTGAGATAGCTGATTGGTTCCAAAGAACGAATTTATAACTGAAGAAAGCGTCTTTGCATTAATCAAATCTATTGGCGTAAAGACCTCGTTATCTCTTACATTCATTCGTTCTCTTATGGTTCTAGCCATTCTAGCGAGACCCACTCCGAACTGAGAATATAATTGTTCACCAACCGTTCTAACTCTTCTATTAGAAAGGTGGTCAATATCATCAACGTCAGCCTTCGAATTAATCAATTCTATAAGATACTTGATGATTTTAATCATATCATCTTTGGTAAGAACTCTTGATTGTTCTTCCTGATTAATACCGAGCTTTTTATTCAATCGGAATCGACCAACTTCACCTAAATCATAACGTGTATCTGAGAAAAATAATTTTTCAAAAACACCTTTTGCCGTGTCGTAATCAGGTGGATCTGCATTTCGCAATTGTCTGTATATATGTTCTACTGCTTCCTTTTGAGAGTTCGAAATATCTTTTTGTAGTGTATTATATATAATCGTGTAGTCAGCTGTATTGACATTCTCTTTGTGAAGTGTCACCGATTTCGCTCCTGAATCCATTATTGCTTCAAGATGCTCATTTTCAATTACAAGCTCGCGATCAAAGATCACCTCGTTTCTTTCAATAGATACAACTTCCCCTGTATCCTCGTCAACGAAATCTTCAATCCACGTCTTAAGTACCCTTGCCGCAAGCTTTCTTCCAACAAGCTTTTTCAGATTAGTTTTATTAACCTTTACCTCATCTGCCAGACCAAAGATATCTAAAACATCACGATCTGTTTCATAACCAATTGCTCTGAACAATGTAGTAACAGGTAATTTTTTCTTTCTGTCAATGTACGCATACATTACATTGTTAATATCAGTGGCAAATTCAATCCAAGAGCCTTTGAAAGGAATTATTCTTGCTGAATACAGCTTTGTTCCATTGGCATGTCTAGACTGACCAAAGAATACTCCCGGTGATCTGTGCAGCTGCGATACAATTACTCTCTCCGCGCCATTCACTACGAAAGAACCTTTCGGCGTCATGTAAGGAATTGTACCTAAATAGACGTCCTGAACGATTGTTTCAAAATCTTCGTGCTCAGGATCCGTACAATATAATTTCAACTTAGCCTTTAACGGAACGCTGTACGTCAAGCCTCTTTCAATACATTCTGATATTGAGTATCTCGGTGGATCAATGAAATAGTCCAAGAACTCTAAAACGAACTGGTTTCTTGTATCTGTTATAGGAAAGTTTTCCGCGAAAACTTTAAAAAGTCCTTCACTTTCTCGATTTTCAGGAGTAGTTTCTAATTGGAAAAACTCCCTAAATGATTTCAATTGGATTTCTAAGAAATCCGGATAATCAAATTGGTTTTTGCCTGATGCAAAATTAATTCTGGTTGAATTATTTGATGTTGCCAAGGATGAATGTTTTTAGTTAAAAATTTAGTATTCAAAAATTAAATACCACTTAAAACAAGACAAGGCCCCGCAAAAATGCGGTGCCTATCTTGTTAATAATTTGAGTTAATTACTTAATCTCAACTTCAGCTCCAGCTTCTTCCAAAGACTTCTTAAGTCCTTCAGCTTCATCTTTTGCTACACCTTCTTTCAATGTTGTAGGCGCGTTGTCTACTAAGTCTTTAGACTCTTTAAGACCTTTTCCAGTAAGTTCTTTTACAAGTTTAACTACTGCTAACTTGCTAGGTCCACCAGCTTTCAATACTACGTCGAATTCTGTCTTCTCTTCAGCAGCGTCGCCACCAGCTCCACCGGCAGGTCCTGCTACTGCTACAGCAGCTGCTGCAGGTTCGATTCCATATTCGTCTTTCATGATCGTTGCTAACTCACTAACTTCTTTTACTGTTAGGTTTACTAGCGTTTCTGCAATTTGCTTTAAATCAGCCATTTTATTTTGTTTTAAAAGGGTTTAATAATTATGCTCTTTCTTCGAGCGTTTTTAACATGCCGGCGATAGAACCACCAGCGCTTTGTAATCCAGACAATACATTCTGTGCCGGGCTTTGTAATAAACTAATGATATCACCAAGAAGTTCCTCTTTACTTTTGAGTGCTCCTAATGCTTTCAATTGCTCATCACCGATGAAAATTGCTTCATCAATATAGGCACCTTTCAAAATTGGCTTTGGGTTCTTCTTACGAAAATCCGCTATCAATTTAGCTGGCGCACTTGAAGATTCGGACAACATAATTGAGGTTGCACCTTTAAGAACATCTCTCAACGTACCAAAGTCTTTACCTTCAACACGGTCCATTGCCTTTTCCAACAATGCATTTTTAACAACACGCATACTAACATTTGCATTAAAGCATTTTCTTCTCAATGCATTCACTGTTTCAACAGTAAGTTCTGCTGTGTCTGTAAGATAGAATACATTTGTCGCTGTTAAATCAGCTGCCAAATCATCTATATACTTTACTTTTTCTTCTCTAGTCATATTCTTAAGTATTATGCGTTAAGAGACTTGGCGTCTATGAGAATACCCGGACTCATCGTTGAGGTCATGTAAACACTCTTGATGTATGTTCCTTTCGCAGACGACGGTTTCATCTTAATTAACATTTGAAGCAACTCGTTCGCATTATCGAAGATTTTATCTCCTTCAAAGCTTACTTTCGCAACAGATGAATGAACGATTCCGTATTTATCAACTTTGAAGTCAATCTTTCCAGCCTTTACTTCGGTAACAGCTCTACCTACATCCATGGTTACTGTTCCTGTCTTTGGATTTGGCATCAAACCTCTAGGACCTAGAATTCGTCCTAAAGCTCCCACCTTACCCATAACAGATGGCATTGTAACGATAACATCTACGTCAGTCCAACCGGACTTAATCTTCGCGATGTATTCATCTAAACCATAGTAATCTGCTCCTGCATCTTTTGCTTCTTGTTCCTTGTCAGGAGTACAAAGCACCAATACCTTAACATCTTTACCAGTTCCATGTGGAAGTGCAACTGTACCTCTCACCATTTGATTTGCTTTTCTTGGATCAACACCAAGACGAACACACAGGTCAACTGAAGCATCAAACTTAGTCGTGGAAATATCTTTAACTAAATTACATGCTTCCGTTAACGAATAGGCTTTTGTTAGATCATGCTTTCCAAAAACCGCTTTTCTATTTTTAGTCATTTTTTTCATAACTTAAATTATTTGGATTTTGGAGCTGTTCCGCCCTTTACATTAACACCCATACTTCGTGCCGTCCCTGCTACCATCATCATGGCCGAATCAACTGTAAAACAATTTAAATCGGGAAGTTTGTCTTCAGCAATCACACGAATTTGGTCCCATGAAATGGCACCTACTTTAACGCGATTAGGCTCAGACGAACCCTTTTTAATTTTAATTTGTTCCATGATTTGCACAGCCGCCGGTGGCGTTTTTAAAACAAAGTCAAACGACTTGTCACTATATACTGTAATTACGACTGGTACTACTTTCCCTGGCTTATCTTGGGTTCTTGCATTAAATTGCTTGCAAAACTCCATAATATTAACTCCTTTCGCACCAAGTGCTGGTCCGACTGGAGGGGCTGGGTTAGCTGCACCACCCCTGATCTGTAATTTGATCAATCCTGCTACTTCTTTAGCCATATATATTCAATTGTGTAGTCAAACATGAACCTTAAACGATGGGAAGCTTTAGTCATCTAGTTCACTCCTACGGGTTAATACAAATTAACTCTCCTTCTCAACCTGCATGTAGCTAAGTTCAAGAAGGTTTTTACGTCCGAAGATTTTGACCATCACCTTCAACTTTTTCTTATCTTCATTGATCTCATCGATGACACCACTAAAGTTGTTGAAAGGACCATCTATTACCTTAACAGACTCACCCACCACAAACGGAATTTTTAATTCCTCCTCTGATTCTGACAGTTCATCAACCTTACCTAAGATACGATTGACTTCTGACATTCGCATAGGTACTGGCTCTCCGCCTTTCTCTGTACCTAAAAATCCAATTACGTTTGGTATGCTTCTTATAACGTGTTTCACCTCTCCAACAAGAGCGGCTTCAATCAAAACATAACCCGGTAAATAAGCGCGTTCTTTATTTACTTTTTTACCATTTCGAATTTGAAATATTTTTTCAGTTGGAATAAGAACCTGGTCTATATTGTCATCCAAGTTCTTCATTCTTGACATTTCTATCTCCAAGTAGTGCTTTACACTTTTTTCTTTCCCACTAATTGCACGTACAACGTACCATTTTTTTGCAATTTCACTCATAGCCTGTCTTTAGAAAAAATTGTAAATGTATCCTAGAACACCATTCCACCAAAAATTTGGATCGTTACCAAAAACCTTGTCCATTAAAAAAATGAAAAGGGAGAGCATAATTGAAGCGACGACTACTAGAATGGTATTGTTCTGAAGCTCTTGCCACGTTGGCCACGTAACATTGTGTACCAGCTCACTGTATGTATCTTGTATGTAACTAACCAATTTCATTTTTTCAAATTTCTATTAATTCAGCACGGGCGGTAGGATTCGAACCCACGACCAATGGTTTTGGAGACCACTACTCTACCAACTGAGCTACACCCGTTTAAAAAGGGGAACAAAAAGTTCCCCCTATTTTAAACTTATTTTCGTAAACCTTACGAAACAATCTCAGTAACCTGACCAGCACCTACAGTTCTACCACCCTCACGGATTGCAAAACGAAGTCCTTTGTCCATAGCTACAGGTACAATCAATTTAACGTCGATTGAAACGTTGTCTCCAGGCATAACCATTTCACGACCATCAGTTAAGAAGATTTCTCCTGTAACATCTGTTGTTCTGAAATAAAATTGTGGTCTATATTTGTTGTGGAAAGGGGTGTGACGTCCACCTTCTTCTTTCTTCAATACGTATATTTCTGCTTTGAATTCATGATGTGGTTTTGTAGAACCTGGCTTACAAATAACCATACCTCTTTTGATTTGAGCTTTTTCAATACCTCTCAAAAGGATACCTACGTTATCGCCTGCTTCTCCTCTGTCCAAAATCTTACGGAACATCTCAACACCTGTTACGGTTGACGTTAACTTTTCATCACCCATACCTAAGATCTCGACTGGATCCCCTGTGTTACAAACACCTGTTTCGATTCTACCTGTAGCAACAGTACCGCGACCTGTAATCGTAAATACGTCTTCAACTGGCATCAAGAATGGTTTGTCTACGTCACGTGGAGGAAGTTCGATATACGTATCAACAGCGTCCATTAATTCGTTAACGGTAGCAACCCATTTGTCTTCATTATTCAATGCCCCGAGAGCAGAACCTTGAATAACTGGAGTGTTATCACCATCATACTGATAAAAAGAAAGAAGTTCTCTCACTTCCATTTCAACCAATTCAAGTAATTCTTCATCATCGACCATATCCACTTTGTTCATGAATACAACCAATCTTGGAACACCAACTTGTCTTCCTAAAAGAATGTGCTCACGTGTTTGTGGCATTGGTCCATCGGTAGCAGCAACAACTAAAATTGCTCCATCCATTTGAGCAGCTCCTGTAACCATGTTCTTTACGTAATCAGCGTGACCTGGACAGTCAACGTGAGCGTAGTGACGGGCTTTTGTTTCATACTCAATGTGAGATGTGTTAATAGTAATACCACGCTCTTTTTCTTCAGGAGCGTTGTCAATTGAACTAAAATCTCTTGCAGCTGCAAGACCTTGGTTTGACAATACGCTTGAAATCGCAGCTGTCAAAGTTGTTTTACCGTGATCTACGTGACCAATTGTACCAATGTTCACGTGTGGTTTGGAACGATCAAAATTTTCCTTTGCCATTTTTCTATTTGTTACTTAATTAATAATTTACTTTTTTACAACATTCCTGCGCAAGCGCAATTTTTTTTTGAGCCAATGACGAGAATTGAACTCGTGACCTCTTCCTTACCAAGGAAGCGCTCTACCCCTGAGCTACACCGGCAGCCCAAATGAAAGTGAGCGGGAGACGAGGGTCGAACTCGCGACATTCAGCTTGGAAGGCTGACGCTCTACCAACTGAGCTACTCCCGCTTATCTCTTTCTGTGGGGAGAGCAGGATTCGAACCTGCGAAGGTAAAACCAACAGATTTACAGTCTGTCCTCGTTGGCCGCTTGAGTATCTCCCCAACAATTTCCGAGCCGATGGAGGGATTCGAACCCCCGACCAGCTGATTACAAATCAGCTGCTCTGGCCAACTGAGCTACATCGGCAGTATTTATTGGTGCACAAAAAAAAGAACGTATTCTTTGCCAAATTGTGTAATTTTGGACTGCAAATGTATGAAACTTTTTTTTATCACAAACTTTTTTAAGAATAATTTTAATCAAGTTTTTCTTTTGAGAAAAAAGTTTATTTAAATACTTTGTAAATGTAGCAATGAAAAACAAAAAAAAAGCCATCGTATGCGTTTCAAATGATCTCGTAACAGACAATCGCGTGGCCAAAACATGCGCCGTTCTTGTGGAGCAAAATTATGAGGTAACCCTTGTGGGGAGAAAAATGGCAGATAGCCCAAAAATGACTCAAAAAAACTACAAGTTTTATCGTTTGCGTTTGCCTTTTAACAAGGGCCCCTTGTTTTATGTGTTTTTAAACTTACGACTTTTCACTTTTCTTCTAACAAAAAAGAGTGACTTGATCTATGCGAATGATTTAGACACTTTGGCTCCAAGTTTTTTGATTTCAAAACTTAAAAACACACGAATTATTTACGACACCCACGAACTATTTACTGAAGTACCAGAACTCACCGCTCGACCAACAATCCAAAAAATATGGTTAGCTATAGAACAATTTATTTTTCCAAAGCTTACAAATGTTATAACGGTAAATGATTCTATAGCCAAGATTTATGAAGACAAATACGGTGTTCCTGTTCATACCATACGTAATGTTCCACTGCTTGGCGGAGAGAAGCAAAATATAGAGGATAGAAAAAACCTTGGGTTAAACGCCAATGACTTTATTTTGATTATTCAAGGCTCCGGCTTAAATAAAGATCGAGGCATAGAGGAGGCCATCACTGCAATGGAGGAATGCGAAAATTGCATTCTTCTTCTCGTGGGTAATGGTGATGTTATTCCTCTGGCAAAAAAAATGGTCACAAACAAAAAACTACAATCAAAAGTGAAATTCATCCCAAGAATGCCCTATGCCCAACTAATGCAAATTACGAGGCTTGCTGACCTCGGCCTTTTATTGGATAAAAACACGAGTCTTAATCAAGGCCTTGCGCTTCCCAATAAACTATTTGACTACATGCACGCCGAAACTCCAATCCTTAGTTCAAATCTAAAAGAAATAACCAATGTTATTGTAAAATACGACATAGGTTCATTTATATCAGAAACGAAACCCTCCGTAATTTCAGAAGCTGTAAATGCATATAAAGCAGATATCGTTTTACAAGAAAAACACAGAAAGAATTGTAGAATAGCGGCAAAAGAAGAAAACTGGCAGGTGGAACGAAAAAAGCTTGAGGCAATTATCGCAGCTTCTGATCGTGTGTGATTTTCAAAATATAACACAGCTTATACAACGAAAATAATTTCAAATTTGCAAAACCTATTTCCAAAAGAAAACGAACTGGTTTCACCATTGATCTTAAAAACCAAGACAAGCGTCCATAGTCTCTATATTTCAAATAAAATTTAAGTACTCTTAAACGCGCTGCAAGACCTTTATCATTACCTGTTAGCCCCCAGATGTAAATAAGATTTTCTAAGGCCTCATTCGTCTTATTTAAAAATTGTGTATTCGAATCTAATTGTTCGTTTAATACAGGATTATCAATTTGTGAAATAACGACACCATTCTTTTCTAATTCAAAACCAAATAGCGTATCCTCATGACCATAACCCGAAATACTTTCGTTAAAAGGATAGGTCACAAATGTATTTCTTTCGATTAAAAAATTATTTGTCTTGAAGGAAAGCATAGGTTGTTGAATCCGTTCATTGTAATTTTTACTTTCAATTTTTGCCCCATATCTCCACCGCAACCTATAATATATTCTGGGGGTTTCCTTTTGGTACACGCTTGCCCCAAATAAGACCAGAGGGTTGATTGTTGAAATTGCCTTCAGATAATCCTTGAGGTAGTTCGGTTTTACTATCCTCGAGTCACAATCAATAAAAAGTAAATAAGAGGCGTCAGTGTGCTCAAGGAAGGTGTTTCTAATTCTTGACCTACCCACATTTTGTTCAAGCTGAACTATTTTTACCTTTTCGGATAAACCAACGTATTGCGCCTTAAAAGTATCACAGGAGGCATCATCAATAACAACAATAGAAACATTGTCTTCAAGAACTTCTTTTTGCTCCAAGAGCTCAAGGACAAGGCGAGAAACGTCTTGATTATAGACGGGGATGCAAACAGCAAGCATAATTGAACAATCTAGGCCATTGTGTTAGGCGTTCCAAAATTCATTGGAGGAAGGTCATTTTTGGGCTCGTCAATAGCCCCAAAATTTTCTTCATACTTTTTCATATTGTCTTGTAAGGCTTTGAGAAACCGTTTCGCATTCTGTGGATTCATAATCACCCGAGACCGTACTTTTCCTTTCGGCATACCAGGCATAACCTGAATAAAATCACATACCACTTCTGAAGGGGAATGTGTAATTACCGCTAGATTTGAATACACTCCTAAAGAAGTTTCTTCAGATAATTCAATATTCATTTGCTTTTCATCCTGCTGCTTAGACATATTCTTTGATTTCTTGTTCTCGCTCATTAAACACGATTCCGTGTTGACTTAATTCTGCAAGGACAGGTTCGTAAATTTCTTTAGTTATTGGTAAGGTAACACCTTTTGTAGCAATTTGATCATTCAAAATCATTTTTGCTGCTATTGCTAAGGGCAAGCCAACAGTATTCGCCATTGCTGTGTAGGTTTGGTCTTCTCCAATATTTATCATTGACGAAGTGATTTTTTTAGCCTTGCCTTCATGCTTAAATTCGAATTCATGATACATGACAAGCATATCCTTATCATCTTCAGCTAATGACATTTTACGCACCATAAGCTTTTCCAAAAGCTGTGCTGGTGTTGCATCTTTAAAACCAAATTCTTGGTCATCACCAAATACACCAAGCCATTCAAATTGATCATACAAATACATTCTGTCTTCCCTCAAAAAGTATTTGAATTTTTGTTCCACAGACAAATTAGGAATATACGGTAGGAATGCGTTTAAGAAATCTCGTGGTGTAAGTGCCTCTGCGTTGGTCATTGCAAAGGAATCATCTGTCATACCTAGCTCTATAAATACATTGAACCCTTTACAGAAATTAGGTCTTCTCAGGGTGCCTCTATACAACGTAGCGATTCCGTCTAAGCCATAAGTCTCTTTATAAGAAAGTGAATCACGGTTAGGATAGCCTACAAATTTTCCATGATTTTCAATTGTAATTCTATCGAGACGATCAAACAATCGGTTGTAAGGAATGTATTTAAATTGGTGATTGTCCATAAACATTGCTGTACCGCCTTTACCAGCCAAAACAACATTTCTTGGATTCCATGTAAATTTATACCTCCAAGGATTATCATCATATTCTTTAGCAACAAGGCCTCCGCAGAAAGACTTAAAGCTATTAAGCTTTCCACCTATATCCTTGATATGATCAATGATTTTCATTGCACTCATATGATCAATTCCAGGATCAACCCCTATTTCATTCATTATTACAATTCCTGAATCCTTTGCGTCCTTGTCTAAGGCTCTCATTTCATCTGAAATGTAAGATGGTGTGATCAGGTTTTTGTGAAGTTTAATACAGTCTTGCGCAATCTCAACATGAAAACGTGCAGGCAACATGGATATAACAAGGTCTGAATTTTGAATCTCGTCTATACGTTGTGCTCTGTCCAACGCATTAAAAGAGAGCGCTTTTGCTTCGGAAAAACCATCAACCAATTTTTCAACCCGCCCCAAGTCTCTATCAACAATTCGTAAAGACCAACCCTGTTCCTTTGATGCGTTTAATAGATATCGAATCATGGAAGAAGCGGAAAGTCCCGCACCAAGTATTAGTATTGTTTTCATTCAACTGATTTATTTAGGTAATGCAATTAGAGGTCGAAGCGTGTCAAAAAGCTCATCTTCATCCCAAGGTTTTTCTATAAATTCTTCAAGAAGATTTTCTGTTTTTAAAAGATCTACAGAGGTTCTATTAGCCTGGCCAGATAACATAATACATTTTAAATCTTGGTACTTCAATTTCAATTTTCGTATCAACTCTGCACCTGTCATTGATGGCATCTGATAATCGACCATTACAAACATAACATCAATATCCTCTTCGATTAATAAGTCAATATTTTCTATCGCTTGATCGGGATCTGTGAAATACTCTATGAGCGTGTGAGATTGATCCATGATTTTGGAAAGTTGAAAACCTAACATTTGAAGAATATAAGGGTCATCATCAACGCACACAACAGCATATCTCATTTTGCTCACAATTCAAAAGTAATTATAAATTTTGTCCGTACTTCGTCAGACTCAAGAATTATATCTGCATTGTGTTCCTTAAGCACATTTTTCACAATACTCAATCCTAAACCAGAACCACTCTTCGTTCCTTTGGTGGTATAAAATTTTTGAAAAATACTCTCTGCTATTTCTTTCGGGATTTTTGGCCCATTATTTTCGAATACAACTCTTAGCTGAGTCCCTATCTTTTCGGCAAAAATACCGAGGTATTTTTCCTTCTGTTCTGACATAGCTTCAAGACCATTTTTTACAATATTTGACCAAAGTTGAAATAATTTAATATCGTACCCCATAAATTCAATGGAAGCATCAACATCAAACACAAGATTTACATTCAGACTGATTTCATAATTGAAAACACCTAAAACCGTTGAAATATTGTCTCGAAGATTAATTTTCTTTTGTTCAACAACACTTTCTCCTTTAATAAACGCGCGCATGTCCTGCACGACACGAACTGCCTTATCACTAGATTTTCTAATGGTTTCAAGCTGAGCCATAGCCATTTGTAATTGATTCATTATTTGGAGGTATTCCTTGGCACAAGGTTTTGATAAAATCAATGAAATCTCTTCTTCTTGTGTTATATCAAATCTACATTTCACCAATAAATCACCAATTTCATCCAAATACTCAGGTGATTCATCATGAAAGGAACCATTAAGATATTCCAACATTTTCACCTTCTCTTTTCGCATTTGAAGGCCCCCTACATACATTTCAATTTTGTTTTTCTCAACATGATTTACAATATGGGAAAGCTCTTCTTTTGAAAAGACAGAAATGGTACCATTAAAAATACTATTTAAAATAAAATTGATGTTATCCGCACCTACCCTAATTGTACCTAAAGGCGTGTTTAAATCATGTGCAATACCAGCAGATATTTCACCTATAGTAACTAGCTTTTCCTGCTCCAAAATTGAGCGCGACAGGTCCATGTTTTTCTTCGTATTTTCCATTACTTTTTTCTCCAACGAACGATTGATCTTAGCGAGCTCTTCTTTGGTGTTTTGAAGCTCCTCGATATAGGAAATCCTGTTAAAAACATTAAGCATCATCTGGGAATATATTCTAAGTAAATTCTTTTCATCCGCCGTAAATTCACGTTTCTTTTTCATGATATCAAAACCAACAAAACCAATGGCTTCATTTTCTTGCATCATTGGAATAGAAATCATACTCTGCGTTCCTTCGTCGCACAGAACTTTACGAACTCTTTCATCTTCAATATTAGCAACATCAGAAAACTCTACAAGCTCACCTTTTTTATGTAAACTGAGAGACAAAGGAACCTTCGAGAACGGCATAGCTTTAAGTTCCTCGATCTGAGAAGGAACTCCCTCAGCCACCCACTCGTGTGTAATAGAACAAATTTCCTTCTCATAGTCATACTTAAACACATAGGCACGATCCGCTGATGAAAATTGTGCGATTTCGAAAAGAGATGTGTTAATTACATTATCGATTTCAGAAATTGGGGCATTAATGTATTCCGTGGTAATATTCAACATGATTTCCTTGAAGCTGGCCATCTGATCCATCTCACGTTTCGCTTTTTCCACATCCGTGACGTTAAAGAAAAAGGCTTGAGAACCAAAAAATTCACCATCTTTCAAAATCGGCCGAGTACGACCTTTGAGAATTATTTCACGTCTCTTACTTGTAAGGAATTCACAAGACAACTCATCAACGGAATGACCTTGCATCAACTCTGGCATAATAGTTTGGAATTTTATTCCCGTCTCTTCAGTAAGAAAATCAGAAATCGACCGGCCCTTAACCTCGTCTAAAGAACTTAAAGACATGTTATTTAACCAAGCCTGATTCACATAAGTTATAGAGCCCTGAGTATCTAACATTTGAATCATTTCAGAGGACTTATCTAAAAGATCTTTATAATTTTTCTCATTGACCTCAATGAGCTCAAGGGATTCCTTAAGGTTTAAGGTTCTATTTTCAACAACCGATTCAAGATTGACTACTAACTTTTCATTTTCAGAATTCTTTATCGCTAAACTCAACTTAAGGTTGTTTATTTTTCTTAGTCGCTCAATAATCACAATCATAAATATGGCCACAAGACTAAGTAGTGCAACGAGAAGGTAATTGAAAGATTTCCCATTTTTGATTTTTTCATCTTTGATTGCGAGTTCAAGATCATGCTCTAAAAGGTCTTTTTTTCTTTTGATATCGTACTCATACTTCGCCTGCCTTTCTATTGTTGCCTTGTTATATTCAATTATATCCATACTATCTTTGAATTGGATATTTAACCGAAGCATTTTTAACGCTGCGCTGCTATTATTTTCAATTTCATAAATTTCGCTCAGTAATTTAGAGGCTTTTATAATGTTTCTGGGGAAACCTATTTCCTGAGAAATCTTTAAACTCTCAAGGGCATAGGATTTAGCGGTTGGTAAATTTTCTCTTTGGAATTCTATCTCGGCAATGTTAATTGTTGAAATCGCAATACCATCCTTAAAACCAATTGTCCTTCTCAGTGTTAAACTCTTATTGTGATATATGAATGCACTATCAATTTCATTAATACTCATATACAGGCTTGCCAATGAGCTATAACAGTTAGCAATACCCTTTTTATCTTTAATTTTAGTTGCAATGTCAAGAGATTTTAAATAGTATTGCATAGCTAGTTTTCTGTTGCCTTGCCGCTCTTCAACTGAACCAATATTATTATACACACCTGCAATTTTTTGCTGTTGTCCTTCTGATTGAAGCATGGGAAGACTTCTCTGATAATAATCTAAAGCCTGTTTTAAATTGTTTTGCTCTTTATATATTGAAGCAATATTATTCAGGCCGGTTGCAATTCCTGTTTTATCACCTGCAGTCTCAGATATCTCTATACTCTGATGATAGTAATCCAGTGCTTTGGTAATATTGCCTTGGTCGTGCAAGATGTAGCCTATATTATTGAGTGCTGACGCAATTTGATAATTATCCCCAGTTTTTTGACAAATCTCAAGACTTTGATCCAAATAATCCAAACATTTTTCAATCTCTCCATTGGTCATATAAACCACTGCAATATTGTTTAATGCACCCGAATAAAGATTTAATAACACCATCCTTTCCTTTTCTTCAGGAGCTTGAGCTAGTTTAGGAACTATGATTTCAATCACCTGATTACACAAAGGGATCACCGTGTCTATATTGGAAACATAAAGAAGTGAGGATAAATCTAAATAAGAACTTGCAATAGCCGTATCTGAACTATTTGGATCGGATACAATAGCGTTGTAATATTCAATTCCCTCTTCATTCGACATTGTTTGAGAGATAAGGGCCAAGGGAATACCAATTAGACAGAGTATAATTAACTGAATCCTAATCTTCATCGCGTTTTTTTATTTGTTCAAGGCATACTTTAAGATCTGATTCTTCCCATGGCTTTTGCAGAAACATTTCTAATAAGCCTTCATTTTCAAGCGCTTCAATTTGAGTGGAATTAGCCTGTCCAGAAAGCATAACACAAGGTATTGTTGGGTGCGTCTCCTTTATTGACCTTATAAGTTTCGCTCCAGACATATTCGGCATTTGATAATCAACTATGCAAAAAAGAATATCGACATCATCAAACACACGTGATTTGATATCACTGAGCGCTTTGGAAGGCTCAGTATAAAGTTCTATTAATGTAACTGACGTATCCAAATACTTTTCCATTTGAAAACCTAAAACCTGAAGAATCATAGGGTCATCATCAATACATATGACGGCGTTCTTAAACTGACTCATTTTTCTCTTTTAAAATTGATAATAAAACGTGTGAAATTGGAATTTGACTCCAAAACAACCCTCCCCTGGTGCTCCTCTAGAACATTTTTCACAATATTTAATCCTAGGCCAGAACCTTTTTTCTTACCCTTGGTGGTAAAAAACTTATTGAAGATTTTTACTTGATTTTTTTCAGAAATCTCGGGACCATTATTTTCAACAGTAATAAAGTAATCATCTTTGGTTGTTTCAGAGTATAGTTTCAAGGTTTTCAGTCCTTGCTGATCCTCCATACTCTCTAGTGCATTCTTGATTAGATTCGACCAAAGTTGAAAAAGACGAACATCATACCCCTTAATATTAATCGTTCTATCGATATCGAAAGTCAGCTCTACAATGTTTTTAATTTTGTGACTAAATATATTAAGGACAGTATTAATGTTATTCTTGATATTCACATTTCCGGACGTCGCATTACGCTTTTCTCTTATGAATAAACGAAGATCTTGAATTACTTCAATTGCACGATTACCGGATGTTGAAATTGTTTTTATAAATGAAAAAACGAGTCTAACATTGTGGATGAGATCTAATAAGACTAGGGGGGATTGTGACTTCAAAATAAATTGAATTTCTTTTGAGTCTTCAGGCTTAACACGAGCTTTGACCATCAGTATTGCAATATCGTTTAATAGGTCAAGAGAAAAACCTGAATCCTGAGTTGTCAAGAAAGACAATATCTCTCTTTGCTCTTTACGCATTTGAACACCACCCACAAAAAGCTCGAAGTCACTTCTTGAAGCTCTATTAAATGCATATTCTATGTCTTCCGAAGAGCTTTGAGGTAATAGTTTTTTGAAAAGAACATCTAGGGTGTAGCTTACATTTTCAGTACCACTTTTTATAGCTCCAAGAGGAGTATTAAGATCATGAGCAACACCAGAAGCCAATTCGCCAATAGTCACCATTTTTTCTTGATCACGAAGAGATGAGGCCAATTCCATGTTTTTAGCTGTTTTTTCCTGAACCAACCTTTCAAGGTTTACGTTTAGGTTCTGAATTGTTTTTTCACTTGAGATTCGCTCCGTAATATCAAACTCCACCATCATAAAACCGCTATGTATGTTGTTTGCATCAAAAAGAGGTTGTAAATTCAATGAAACATAGTATTTCGAACCACTTTTATCGGAATGAAGCATTTCGACTTCCACATTTTGCTTGAGTTTAATGGCCTCTTTTAACCTTTTCAATTCTTGAGAGTCTGTACCATTTGAAATAAACTCTTTTGGATTTCTACCCAGCATTTCCTCTAAGCTGAATCCAGACCGATCGATCATGGCTTGATTTGCCCATGTTATCATCATTTCTGTATCCAACATTAAAACCCCATTATTGGTATTTTTAGCAACTAGAGACAACCTCACATTCTCTTCTTCCGCATTAACACGTTGCGTTATTTCCATACCATACCCAATAACAAAACGAACTTCACCTTTTTCATCAAACAATGGACCCATTGTACGATGAATCACATTACGAATCCCTTCTTTATTGATTAAGTCATCAACCCAAACTTTACTCTGTTTGGAATGTAATACTTCGTTAAATAATGCACGTCTCTTATCTGCCATTTCAACCGAAATACCCTTCAAGCGACAGTAGTCATAATCATCTTTCCCAATCATGAAATCCCTAACCTTTTCGTCCTGAATTCCTTTTGGATTTATAAAAACATATTTATGATTTTTATCAAAAACGGCCACATCTGCAGGGAGATTGTTTAAAATAAACTCATAAAACTCGCGTTGTGTTTCAACCTTTGAATTTAGCTCCTTTAAGGCGGTTTGATTTCGTTCATTTCTTTCTCGATATCCCGTAATATCGTGCGCATACATATTCAAATAGCCCAGCTCAGTAATTAGAGCTATTGTAACTGAATAGTAGTTTGACTTTGCGTCAATAAAAAAATGATGGTGCCTCCTATTAGAAGTTATTATTTCATTCAATCTTGAACGTAACGTGCTCTCCCCTAAATATCCATTGATGATTTGAAAATCTGATAAAAAATAGTCCTCGGAGGCTGCATTAGAATATACTAAATTAAGATCTAAATCAAATCGTAAAATAGGATTTGGATTCTGTTCAGGAAACTTTGAAAGCGCCTCATTTTCCTTTTGAATTCTGACAATTTCTTTGTTTTTAGCAATGATGTTTTGTGTAATAATTCTAGATTCCTCTAGACTCTTCCTTGAGGTTTGTTCAAGGAACAAGTATTCAGCAATAGTGTCATGTAAAGGAAAGTCGTTTACGTTGACGTTATAGCTTTTGAGAGCAAATTTCGAATTTATAATTGGAGCCGCCAAAATGTAAATAAAGCCCTCTGATTCCTTGGCTGTAAACTTATATCGTTGCTTGAGTCCCTTTAAATCTAAAAAATGCATTCTTCTGAACCATAATTCTTCAATTTTCAGATCCTCAATGGTATCTTTTTTATCAATTTGGAAATACTTAAATAAACTATCACCACATTTTATTTCTGGTATTGACTTTTGAAAATTAACTCCTATATCTGTGATTTCGAGTACCTGATTGACTTTTAAAAAGTAAGGAGAGGCGGAGTTAAGAAGGACAGAGTCATTGCTTTTCGAAGTACCCCCGTTATCCGGAGATATTAGTGAAATTAACCTCTGAACATATAAGTCAAGTGTTTCTGTTTGAAAACTGTCTAAACTGATTTTTTTCTTGTCCACAAGACAAATTGAACCCAAAATATTTCCCTCTGAATTTGTAATAGGTAAACCGTAAAATGAAGTTAGATCAAAATCCGGCTTACTAATTATTTGGTGTTGGCCTGTCTGTATTACCTTTCCATGAAGCTCAAAAAAAATATTCATTATTGGCGGCTCATTAGGAATAAAATGTATTTCATTTTTGTCACCAAAGCAAAGAAATACATCATGAATGGCACACAGCTTTTTAGTAAGCTCCAAAACTCTTTCGGCTTGAACCTTTACTTCACTTATTATGTTCTTTGGAAATATTTTTCTGGTCAAATCTTAAATTCAAATTTTGGCTTAATTACCACGTGATTTTGAAACACAGACCTTTTGATTCTGTTGCTTTTGATTCAACTTCTTGGATATTAACGACCATATCAAACCGTTTACCAAGACCCTTTATTAATCCTCGTAGCATTGGAACCATGCCTTTTCTATGAGATTTGTATAGCAACTCAACAGATGAGTCTGTTTCATTTTGTGTTGAAAAAAGAGGCGCTTTCAACTCAGGCATCATATTATTAATTCTCAGGTGCAACATATCTAAATTACCCAAGAACTCTACAAAAGATGACCCTGAAAGGTCAAGCAGATCTCCATAACCTTGATCCGCTGTGTACAAAATCCAGTATTCACCAAAGGCCTCTAAGATATCTTTGGAGTCTGTCTTAAGCACCTTACTCGCAGCACCGACAAGGTCATATGTAAGTTTATCCGGATATGGACTTAAAGAAATAAAATCGGATTCTTCAAACCCAGCCTCTGAGCAAATCTCCAGCCATTTTTCTTGGCCATGGTTATCGACAACTAATTCTTTGATTGCCTTGTTTACAAGTCCGTACATAGATTTTGTGATTTAACAGCCTCCCAAAGTTAAATAAAGCAACGACTTAAAAAAAATAATTTAAGACCTTACGCCTTCGACTTCTCGCGCACTAAGTATTTATACGTAGTCACCTCTAGTGCATTCAACTTAGTTCTGCAAAAAATGATGAACTAGCTTAATTATCTGCGAATTCGAACGTTATTTTTATTTTCAGCTAAACCATTGTACCATGACAAATCTAGAGTTTTTTAAGGCTTGTTTTTCTAGTGAAATGACAGCAACGGTTGAAACCATCCGTTCCATGCCTACAAATTCTCTAGAATATACCCCGCATCCTATTAACAGAACAGCTTATGAAATTGCCGAGCATATCGCAGCGCATGTTTATGATTTCAGTATCATCCTTCAAAACGAACATTGTGATGAGAAACTTTCGTTTCCGTTCTCGACTGCTGATGAACTTGCTCTGAGATTAGAAAAAAACTGGAAAGAGGCACTTAATATCTTAGAATCTTACAGTATCGAAAAATGGGACAATGAAATGGTCTCACTTTCTGTTGGAGGTAATCCTTTCGCAGAAATGCCCCGGTTTCAAATGATGTGGTTCTTTTTATATGACGTTATCCATCACAGAGGACAGCTTTCTTCGTATCTTCGACCAATGGGTGGGAAAAACCCAGCGATATACGGCTGGAGTGCCGACACCGTCAACAATTAAGGCATAGAAACAAGTAGTATCAGAACAAATCTCTGTTTAATAATCTTCAAAAACCGGTATTCTCATACAATTGTATCGGCAAGTAATGCTTATTTTTGCAGACGATGACAAATAAGCTAAAAATAGTAATTCGCTCACTTTTTTCAATGAAGGCTATGACTCTAGGTCTTTTTGCTTTTCTAACGTCTATAGGTCTTGCAACTTTCATTGAATCCACGCATGGTATTCAAGCAGCTAAAATCTTAATCTATAATGCAACATGGTTTGAATTCCTATTGTTATTTCTTGGATTAAACCTTATTTCAAATATCTACAGATACAAAATGTTTCAGCGGGAAAAGATTGCCGTGTTATCCTTTCACCTCTCCTTTTTGATTATACTTCTCGGATCAGCAATAACCAGATTTGTAAGTTTTGAAGGCATCATGGTTGTTGGTGAAGGAAAAACTGCTGACTTCATTTACACATCCGACCCCCACGTACTCATCAAGGTTACAGATACGACAAGCAATACGACAGAAATTAAGGGCGTAAAAAAGTTCCTATCCGAGTACACGCACGGCTTTGGAAACGACTTCTCAACTGTAGTAGAACTCCCAAATAACAAAATCAAGGTTCAATACCTTGACTTCAAAGCAAAATGCATTGACTCTTTTCGAATAAATAAAAAACTCAATTCGAAAGTATTAGATATTGTAACTGAGGGAATGGAGTCCAACTATCTTGGTGATAATGAATCTATTATGATCGGTGGTGTACCCCTTATTTATGGTGCTAATAAACTAGAAATGGGTATTCAGATCACAGAGGAAAATGGTGAATTGAAAATAACCTCTACCGTTCCGATGCGTTCTTTGGCGATGAGTGAAATGCGAAAAGCGAGGCAAACAGGTCAGTCGCCACCGGACTCATTATACTTAGAATACAAAGAGGGCACGTGGACTAATTTAAAGACGACCACGCTTTACCAAATCGGTGATAACCAGTTTGTAATCAAAAACATATATGATCACGCAGAAAAAGCACTTATCCATTCAGGAAATAAAAAAAGAGGAGCGGATTATCTTACAGTAAGCGTTAGTGATGTCCTCACAAAACTACCTCCAAAAGTAGTGACGCTAAGAGGAGGAATGGGAACAGTTCCCGTACCAAACACATTTGAATATAACCAACTCCGTATTCAACTCGAATACGGCTCTATTAGAAAACCTATACCTTACAAAATACTATGTAGAGACTTTCAACTCGACAAATATCCCGGTTCAGATTCACCATCTTCTTTTGCGAGTGAGGTCACACTAATAGACGAGAAAAACAATAAAAAATGGAACAAACGAATCTTTATGAATCACGTTATGGATTATGAAGGTTATCGCTTTTTTCAGTCAAGTTACACCCTTGATGATCCAAAAACACCCGAAAATGAAGAAGGCACTGTGCTTAGTGTAAATTATGACAAATGGGGCACAAACATAACATACCTCGGCTACTTACTAATGGCCATTGGAATGATTTTATCCATAATTGCGCCAACGGGTAGATTTAAATTACTTAACACAAAACTTAAAAAGTTAAAAACAAAAAAACTGGGCGTTCTTTTGGCTCTATTTGTAATGGGCACCCTAAGTCGTGAAATTCGAGCTCAAGATGATCATGACCATGCGGGACATGACCACGCTGCGCACAATCATACAGAAAAAGAAAATCTAAGAACAGAGACTACAGAAAAAGCAATTATTAATGGGGAAACGTATAAAATTCTTGATGAGGCGTCCGCTGATGAATTCTCAACACTTCTCGTGCAAAGTTTTGAAGGTAGAATTATACCTGCACATACGTTATGTGACCAACTTTTAAGAAAGATTTATCGTGAAAAAAAATATCAAGAAAAAGATAAAACCTACAACGCTGTTCAAACGATAGTAAGCATGCACATGTATCCAGCCTACTGGATGAATCAAAAAATGATTTACGTCGATCGAGTGCTTCAAAAAAGGTTGAGTCTAGAGAAACATGTTTCTTATCAATCAATATTGGATTCAACAGGTCAGTTTAAATGGGAAAAAGCATACGCCAAAAGTTTTCAAAAACTTGAATCCAAAAGAGATGAATTCGATAAAAAAATAATTAAGTTTAAAGAACGATTTCAAGTTACGTACAGTATCATTTCTTGGGAATATATGAAGTTGATTCCTATTGCAAATGATTTGAACAACTCGTGGACCTCCCCTCTTAACATGGATGTAAGACGCTCTTCCGACTCCTTGAGCGTGATAGCTGCTCTAAATTACTTTCAATCCATATACGAAGAAGACCTAAAAAACGCAGGGATTTCGCTAAAAAAACTCAAAACGATCCAGAGGAAGGTCTCCAAAAACATAGTTCCTTCTGAACGAATTGTTAACCTAGAAATCGCATACAATAAACTGGATGTTTTCAAAACAACCTACCAAGGATATGGCCTTATCGGTCTGCTCATGTTAATTTTATTTTTCATTAAAATTTTCCTATCCAAATCACCTAAAGTATTCGAATTACTTAGAAAAGTAATGTTTGTGGCCTTGATTGGCTTCTTTCTTTTTCATGCATCCGGTTTGGCGATGCGATGGCTTATTTCTGGCCATGCACCTTGGAGTAATGGCTACGAGGCCGTAGTCTTCATCGCCTGGGTAAGTATGCTTGCCGGTTTTTTCTTTTCAAGAAAAAACGCTGTCGTTATTGCGGGCACAGCAATACTTGCAGCATTAATGATTTTTGTCACAGAAATGAATCTTCTCGATCCAGAAATCACGCCGCTACAGCCCGTACTTAAATCCTATTGGTTAATGATTCATGTCGCCGTTATCACAGGGAGTTATGGGTTTTTGGGACTTGCTTGTATACTAGGCTTACTCAATTTGATTTTATATACTTCGCAAACCAGAAAGAATAAAGGGGTCGTTAAAAGGAATATTCGTGAGCTTACTTATGTTTCAGAAATGACCATGACTATAGGACTGTTCATGCTTACCATTGGTACTTTCCTCGGAGGAATATGGGCGAATGAATCATGGGGACGCTACTGGGGATGGGACCCAAAAGAAACATGGGCCTTAGTATCTGTATTGGTTTATGCCGTTATTCTCCACCTCAGATTTATTCCAGGATTGAAGAGTAAATTCACCTTTAACTTGGTGGCATTTTGGGGATATTCAGCCATACTATTTACGTTTTTCGGTGTAAACTTTGTCCTTGTCGGGTTGCATTCCTATGCTCAAGGAGACGGACTAAGTGACATTCCAAATTGGATTGGATTCACTGCTTTGTTCTTCTTGTTATTTAGTATTATTGCTTACCTGAGAGAAAAAAGAATGAAGCTAAAAACACCCTCAAATGGATCCGAGTAGCATTCTTTATGAAGACAATCACTTGATTGCAATAAATAAAAAATCTTCTGAAATTGTGCAAGGTGACCGCACTGGCGATGCCACAATGCCTGACGCCATAAAGTCCTACCTAAAGAAAAAGTACAACAAATCAGGAAACGTATTTTGCGGTGTGATCCATCGCTTAGATAGACCAACAAGTGGTGCTATTTTATTCGCGCGAACGAGCAAAGGCCTGGAACGAATGAACAAACAGTTTAGAGACAAAGAAACAACCAAAACGTACTGGGCAATTCTAGAAAATAAGCCGCCAAACGCTGTGGGCACGCTTCGTAATTATTTAAAGAAAAACGAAAAACAAAATAAAAGCTACGTAACTTCAAAAGATACAAAAGGTGCGAAAGAAGCCATATTACATTACCGTCTTCTCTCCTCCTCTGAGCGCTACAACCTTGTGGAAGTTGAACTAGAAACTGGTAGACACCACCAAATCAGGACTCAATTCTCCAAAATAGGTTGCTGTATCAAGGGTGATTTAAAATATGGTGCAAAAAGATCAAATAATGATGGCTCTATTTGTCTGCATGCGAGAAAACTAAGTTTCTCTCACCCCACTACAAAAGAACCTATTTTGATTTCGGCTCCATTACCTGAAAATACTTTCTGGAATCTTTTTAATTCGATTACTTAGGACCTAAGCTTCGATAAATAGTAAAAAGTATAGAGCGCCTCTTGCGCAATCTGTAAGCTCCTTTCCTTATAATGCGCAATGGGATTGGTAGCATAATCAAAGGCTTTAGGATCATCATAAGTCGTAGAAAACCGCTTTTTAGCTCCCGGAACCAAGGGGCAATTGTCATCAGCATCCGAACAGGTCATTATGGCAATGAAGTCATGCTGAGGAAGTACCGTATCGGTATTGGCTTTTGAATAACAATCAATAAAATCATCAGAAGTATAATATACTTTGTAGTGCGGATTTTCAATAGTTAAATCATCACATGTAATTCTAAACCCAAGTTGTTTTAGCGCGGAAATTGTATTCGGATGGCATTCTGTTGCCACAGTCCCTCCTGAAAAAGTTTGAATGTGATCAAAACCAAAAAGGACGGATGCGACACAGCCCCAGACCTGAGAAAAATGACTGCGTCTAGAATTGTGCGTACACAAATAAACAAGCTTTACGTCCGTACCCTGTTGGATTTCACTATCAATCATATTCGCTATCGCCTCCAAAATTTCCTTGCGATTGTCATCTATTTTAGCTTCAATTCCCTCAAGAATATTTGAGCATAAACGATTTATTTCTTGTTGTAATATTTGCACCTTACCTTTGAATTAATGTTGAAAACAAGATACGCTGAAAAATCCAAATAACGCCTTAAGTAAAAACAATTTCCAATTAAAATGGAACGAACTATGGAATGATGTCAAATTTCGCGCTAACACACTTATGCAAATAACAAAAGACTTTCGACTCGCAGGAATTGAACTGAAAATAAAAGGGTCTGTAAAAAATGAATCCCTAGAAACTTTAGCACTCGAAATAGAGGGCGTATTAACTGCAAAAAACATCTCGCAACTTTGTTACATCGTTGATCTGAGTAATCCATTTGAGGATAATCTTGGATTTCGCATTATTCAAAGGGTTGCGTTTAAGGTCTACTTGAAGATGCATTTTTCCCTGTAAAAATCCCACAAAGAAATACAAAGCCCACAATTCGGGCTATATCACTTGAATTGTTATTTTTGTACAAAACAACATAGGTATGAATTTTATCGCTTCCAGCGCAACTTTATTAAGACATTTACAAAGTATATCAGGAGTTCTTAGCACAAGTAACACCTTGCCTATTTTAGATAATTTCTTATTCTCTATAAAAGGCGATGAGCTCACCGTTTCAGCGACAGATCTTGAAACGACAATGATAACCAAACTATCAGTCCAAACTGAGGAGGATGGTATAGTTGCCATACCTGCTAAGCTTATTCTCGAGGTACTTAAAAGCCTACCAGATCAGCCTTGTACCTTTAAGGTTAATACTACTTTCAATATTGAGGTTGCTTACGATAATGGTAAGTCAAAAATGGTCGGTTTCAGTGGAGAGGAGTTCCCTAAACTACCCAAAATAGAAAATAAGAGTTCAATCAAAATATCAGGTGATATAATTGCAAAGGCGATAAATAGAACCCTTTTTGCAGCAGGAAATGATGAACTAAGACCCGCAATGAGTGGTGTCTATTGTCAATTTGATAAGAATGATATTATTTTCGTTGCTACCGATGCTCACAAACTTGTTAGGTACAAAAGATCGGATGCAAGCGCGACAGATAGTTCAGAATTTATTCTCCCGAAAAAGCCTTTAAATATGCTAAAAGCTAATCTTAAAGGAGATGAGGACATTATTTTAGAATACAATGAATCCAATGCTGTTTTTACCTTTCGTGATTTAGTTTTAGTGTGCAGATTAATAGATGGGAAGTATCCGAATTATGAGGCTGTCATCCCAAAAGAGAATCCAAACGTTTTGACTATTGACAGATTACAGCTTTTAAATTCCATTAAACGTGTTTCTATCTTCTCAAATAAAACAACCCACCAAATCAAGCTTAAACTTGCGGGCTCAGAACTTTCCTTATCAGCAGAAGATCTTGACTTTTCCAATGAGGCTAATGAGCGCTTGACTTGTAATTATGATGGTTCTGATTTAGAAATTGGTTTCAATTCGAGATTTATTGTTGAAATGCTAAATAACTTAGATTCGGACGAGGTTAAATTATCGATGAGTGAGCCTAGTCGTGCTGGAATTTTAACACCTGTTTCAAGTGAAAATGACAAAGAAGACATTTTAATGCTAGTGATGCCGGTGATGTTGAATCGATAAAACATTATGACCAAAAAGCTAACAAGCATTCGGTCTCTGAACTTAGAGGAAATACAATCCTTTCTTACAGCACAGACTATTCCTAAATTTCGCGCCAAGCAAATATATGAGTGGCTTTGGAAGAAAAATAGTGGTTGTTTTTCGGACATGAAAAATATTGGAAAACCGCTTCAATCCCTATTGTCAGAAAGCTTCTCCATTGATAAAATAGCTTTAAAAGACCAGCAACTCAGTAAAGACAAAACATTAAAATGTGCTTTTTCAATTGATGAAAATTCTGTGGTCGAAGGGGTTTTAATACCAACACCGAGAAGGATGACCGCATGCATATCTTCTCAAGTTGGCTGCAGCTTGGCTTGTGCTTTCTGCGCAACGGGAAAACTAAAGTTACTCAGAAATTTATCAGCCGGAGAAATTTATGATCAGGTATTCTATCTTAAAAAAGAAGCGGAAAAAAGACACGATAAATCCTTATCCAATATTGTTTATATGGGCATGGGGGAACCGCTTTTAAATTATAAAAACGTAATAGGTTCTATTGAGAAAATCTGTTCTTCAGAGGGGCTCGGAATGTCCCCTAAGCGTATTACTGTTTCTACAGCGGGAATTCACAAGATGATTAAGAAGTTAGGTGATGACGGTGTTAAATTCAATTTAGCACTTTCACTTCATGCCGCTAATGACGAAAAGCGGGATAAAATAATGGAGATTAATGAGAGTAATAACCTCCAATCTCTCAAAGAGGCAATAGAATATTTTCATGAAAAGACAGGCTCTCGTGTTACTTTTGAATATATTATTTTCGATCAATTTAATGATACAATCCAGGATGCGCGTGAACTTGCAGAGTTTGCAAAATGTGTTCCCTGTAAAATCAATATTATTGAATACAATCCTATTGATGGCGAACCTTTTCAGCAAGCAGATGCGTTAAAAGTTGAAAAATTTGCAGCATTTCTTGAGTCCAAAAATCTAATCGTAAATATTCGAAGAAGTAGAGGGAAAGATATCGATGCAGCATGCGGTCAATTGGCAAATAAAAACAAAGCTATTGCCCTGGAAAGCAGAAGCTTGAAAAACAATTTATGATTACGATAAAAAACCTTTCAAAAGAATTTAAACTCAGTAAAGAACAAAGAAAGGAGCAAGCAACGGATCGCAAATTCACACGTGCTGTAAACGATCTAAACTTTTCATGTAAACCAGGAGAGGTGTATTCACTGCTTGGACCAAATGGTGCAGGTAAAACCACGACACTAAGAATGCTTGCTACGATACTTAAACCTTCCTCAGGAAGTATTGAGGTTTGTGGTATTGACGCTGTAAAATACCCAAGAGAAGCCAGAACGAAAATAGGTTTTTTAACAGGATCTACAGGCCTTTATGCACGACTCACCGCTAATGAAATCGTAGATTACTTCGGGTCGCTTTACAGCGTTTCTAGCAGCACCTTAAAAGAGCGAAAAGCTTATTTGTACGATCTTCTCGATATGAATGGCTTTGTGAATAAACGAATTGGTCAATTAAGTACCGGAATGAGGCAAAAGGTTTCCATCTGTCGAACTATGATACATGATCCAGCAATTTTAATTTTAGATGAACCGACCAGCGGACTAGATGTCATTACCGCAGCTAGTATTATTCAACTTATTCGAGATTATAAGGCCCAAAACAAAACTGTTATTTTCTCCAGCCATATAATGGGCGAGGTGGATTTGCTATCTGATCGTTTAGCAATCATTCATAATGGAACTCTAAAGCTTCAAAGCACTATGGAGGAATTTCGAAAAGAAATGGAAGGACAAAGCCTTACAGGTGCCTTCATTAAAATTGTACAATCATGATTTTTAAAATTTTCAAAAAAGAATTAAAAGAAACCATTCGAGATCGAAAAACGATGCTCATTATGGTCGCGATACCATTACTAGTATTTCCGATTCTTATTAATGTGGTTGTTGGTGTCTCAGGTTCGTTCAATGAATCGGCAAGTGAGAAAATATTGAAGATTGGTATTATTGGCGACTCCAACGACCTGATCGTTAAACAATTAAAAAGCATACCTTCATCATTCGGCCCAAAAGAATTAATAGCATATAAAGGTGATAGTGCAAAACTCTTTAATGACCAAAACAATGAAGTAATTGATATTGCGCTTTGGTACGACTCAGGTATAGAAAGGATTCTATCAACGCAAGGCACAGCAAATATATTTTGGGCCATTGATAATACAAATATTGGTTATTCAGAACGTATAAAAGGATATATGAATATCATAGAAAAAGAAGAGCGTCTCAAAAGGTATGATGAACTCGGTATTGATGAACAAAAACTTCAACCCTACAGAATAACCTATCAAAATACGGCAAGCGACCGACAAATGTTAGGAGAACTTGCAGGTGGAATTCTACCTTACATATTTATCGCCTTTGGTTTTTTAGGGTGTATGTACCCTGCAATTGACTTATTTTCTGGAGAAAAAGAAAGAGGTACTATAGAGACTCTCCTGAGCACACCTGTAGAACGCTGGAAAATTTTAATTGGCAAAATGCTCGTAGTAGTCTTGTCTGGATTAACCGCTTCTTTTTCTGCTCTTTTCGGCCTTTTTGTATCCATTGAGTTTTTAGGCCTCATTCCCGACCCAACCTTAATGGCTGTTGTCTCTAAAATTCTGACGTTTTCAATCATCATAAAATTATTCGCTTTATTGCTACCATTGACCGTCTTCTTTGCGGGAATAATGATTCCTATTTCTGTGTATACCAAAAGCTTTAAAGAGGCACAAAGTATAATAACACCTCTAAATGTAGTTGTCGTTCTTCCCGCAATGCTGGGATTATTCCCTGGGATAGAACTCAACTACTTGACAGCGTGTATTCCAATACTTAATATTGTTCTTACAACAAAATCTTTGATCGCAGGTAACCTTGATTACACATTATTAGCTATTTCTTTTCTCATTATGTTATCAATTGCCGTCGCTGCAGTTTTTGTTTCTATTCGCCAGTTTGGAAAAGAAACCAATATTTTGAACTAAATCCGACTTTTCCATTTTTTTTTTACAGAAATATTAGTTGAATACCCACTAATAGTCATTATGACACTAAATATTTTTTTTATTGGATTATTATGCGCAACTTTCGGACGTGTCAATATGACGCTTTATATGTTTAACAAAATTATAACGAATGAAAAAAATCTTTACTTTATTGTTTTTAATTCCTATGTCTTTGACCTTTGGTCAGGTAGAAGGCACGTGGAAACTAGCTCCAGAAGCTGGTGCTTTGGCTGTTGGCCCAAGCTTAAGTGATCTCAGTTGGTACTCGAATACTGCGGCTGATGTTGATACTAGAGCTTGTCTTTTTGATGACGAATACGTTTTTAATTCCGATGGTACATTCCAAAATGTTATTCAGTCAGAGACTTGGCTTGAAGGTTGGCAAGGTGTAGCAGAAGGATGTGGTGCCCCAATTGCACCTCATGATGGTACTGGCGCATTTACTTGGTCAGAAGACGCAGCTACTGGTACCGTAACTGTTGCGGGTTCAGGTGCATATTTAGGACTAGCAAAGGTTCACAATGGAGGTGAATTAGGAAGCCCTGCAGAGGCTGTTTCTTCAATTACTTACAATGTAACAATGTCCGCTGATGGTAACAGAATGACTTTAGACATCAACTTTGGCCCTGGATTCTGGCAATTTATTTTAGAAAAAGAAACAGGCACACCTCCTCCAGTAAACATTGAAGGCGCATGGGTTTTAGCTCCACAAGCTGGTGCTTTGGCGGTGGGTCCTTCTCTTGAAGACTTGTCTTGGTATCAAAACTCTGTAGAAGATGTAGATATCAGAGCTTGTCTGTTTGATGATGAATATGTGTTTAACGCAGACGGAACTTTTTCAAATGTTCTTCAGTCTGAAACATGGCTAGAAGGTTGGCAAGGTGTAGCCGAAGGTTGCGGTGTTCCAGTAGCCCCTCATGATGGTTCTGTTGCGGCGACATGGTCTGCAGACGCAACAGCTGGAACAGTTACTATTACGGGTACAGGTGCATACTTAGGCCTTTCAAAAGTTCACAATGCTGGTGAATTAGGAAGTCCTGCAGAAGCTGTAGAAGCAATCACCTACAACATGTCTTTATCTCCAGACGAAAGCACTCTAACACTTCAAATTAACTTTGGCCCAGGGTTTTGGCAATTCATTTTGGTTAGACCAACTGTCGAAGCAAGTCTTGAAGGTGCATGGAGATTACAACCAGAGGCTGGTGCTCTAGCTGTTGGACCAAGTGCTTCAGATTTATCATGGTATTCAAATACTGCTGCTGATATTGACACAAGAGCTTGTTTGTTTGATGACTTCTATGTGTTCAATGAGGATGGTACTTTTGAAAACGTTCTTCAATCTGATACATGGTTAGAAGCGTGGCAAGGTGTTGAGGAAGGTTGTGGTGCTCCAGTTGCTCCACATGATGGAACTGGCTCATACACTTGGGCTTATGATGCAACTACAATGAAAGCTACAGTGAATGGAGAAGGTGCTTATTTAGGTCTTTCTAAAGTTCATAATAATGGTGAGCTTGCAAGTCCTACTGAGGTTGTTTCAACAATAACTTATGACGTTTCATTCTCTGCTGATGGAGAAACGATGACGGCACAAATCAATTTTGGCCCAGGAGTATGGCAATTTATCTTTGTAAGAGATGAACTTCCTACAGTAGGATTAAATGAAGAAGAAGTTAACTTCTCAGTTTATCCAAATCCATTTACCTCGAACTTAGACGTACGTTCGGACCAAAAAATGGAATCAATTCAAGTAATTGATATTACAGGAAAAGTTGTAAAAACTATGAATACTGAAGGTAACTTCGCAAGTTTAGATCTTTCTAACCTTATGAATGGAGCATACATGATCGTTGTTAATTCAAATAATTCCGTTTCTACAAAACGAATTATTAAGAACTAATTCACTTTACATTTAAAGAATGGGGAGCACTTGCTCCCCATTTTTTTTGTGGCTATTTTAAAACTTTCTTTTTGATTAACGTTAGCCCAACTGACCAAGTCTAAATACTTGAAAGTTAAGTCCGAATCAAATAGAATTATTCTCTTAGAACCAGCACTGTTCTCAAATTTCCATCCAGTCCCACCATTACCTTTTTGACTCATATCAATGAATGAGGTTAGAATTAAAATTGATAGTTATAAATATTTCACACCCCTAATTTATGAACTAAATTGATGTAATATTCACCCCTTATAATTCATCCAAAACATGATTGGATGTCCTTTATCTATTGAGAATTGTAACTCGTCAGAGTGTTTGTTATTTATCTTATTAGACTCCATCAATTTCATTAATTCAATATTTCTGGATTCTAATTTCTTAATATCTTCTTCTTCTACCAACCTATTTGATTTGGATGAATTACAGCTCTTATGAGTGTAAACTAAGTTCCATAAATCATCGTGATAGATATATGACCAAGGTATAACGTGGTCAATAGAAGGTGTCTTATTTTTAGAGTCAGATGTCTTGATCGAAAAAATCTATAGCCCTTTTTTCGATGACTCTTTAAGAAGCTTGTTAAGGTTTGCAGTATAGACTAGTGAGAAAATTAGCTTATTACCATTATTACTTGAATTGAATCTTTGGTCTAGTTTAAATGCCACAACGAGCTCATGCGCATCTCCAATTTCAATAGAGGACCCTAATGCATAACGGACTTTATCGAAGCGCTTTCCATAAATACCATTTGTTGGATTATAAAATAAATCCAAGCTAAAAGAAGGTTCAAAAATACTTTTTCGAATATTGTAGGCGAAAACAGGCTTAAATCGAAATGCCTCATCAAAATCTGACTCATAAGTCGCTCCTCCTCTACCCCTTGAACTCATTTGATAACGAAAGCGACAACTATACTTAATTCTCTTAAATGAATTACGAAACTTCAAATTAAAATTGAACCGATTCGCTCCAAGATAACACCCATTTAAAGCCCTTTTTGATACCAAACGATAATCCCCAGAGATATTCAACCAGTCAAAAACTTTGTATCGCATTGATAACTCTGGAAAAAAACTAGCAACTGAACCTTCTCCAATGCGACTCGTGAAGCTAGCAGTCAGCGATATCTGTTTATTGACTTTATATTTAGTTCCGAAAGCATTCCATAATTCAAAGGACTGACTATGAACCATTACAGGTATAAACGTTAAGAAAAATAGAAATACAGTTCTTTTCAGCATTAATATTTTTCTATGTAAATCGTACCCATATTCAAAACATCATCTTTTTCATTAATTGTAATTGAGGTCAATAAAGCCTCTGTAGAACTAGGATCTTGAGGGGTTTGGTCTGCTGGATTAACATCTGAATAAACAAAAACCTGATAATCTCCCTTTTGAAGATACCTAAACTCAAAGCTCCCATCGTAACTCGTTTTCACATCGTCGTCATAGAAAGAATTTTCATTTCCGTAAATTATATAAAGGTCTTGATCAACTGCAGGATATTCAAAAACATTTACACCGACATGATCTCTTTCGATAACGAGACCTTTGATCGTTGCACCACCTCCTGGACCCTCTACTTTCGAACAAAAAGAAAATGAGAAAATCACTAGAGAAAGAAATAGAAATAGCTTAATTTTATGAACCATTGAAAATAATTTTAGACAATAATACAACTCAAACGACAAATTGTCGTCATAATTGTGAAGAATCTTTAAACTAAACGAACTCAAGTATGAAATTCACCCTATTTCTGATAACATTTTGCTTCTATTCTTTTTCCTACAGTCAGTTACTGATCAATGAGTATTCAGCTTCAAACATGAATACCGTAAACGATGCATATGGTGACAAAGAGGATTGGATAGAACTCTATAATACAACAGCTGCAGCAGTTGATTTGACCGGGTGGTATCTCTCAGATAGATCTGGAAACCCATTAAAATGGACCTTTCCCGCCTCTAACATTAATGCAAACGACCATAAACTAATATTTTGCTCGGGTAGAGACATAGACCAAGGAGGTGAGCTTCACACAAATTTTAAATTAAGTCAAACTGAAGGTGACTGGGTCATTCTCTCAAATGTTCTAGGCAATGTTGTTGACTCATTTAAAATTGTACATCGCACGCAAGCAAACCATTCTGTTGGACGCTCAACAGACGGGGCCGCAGACTTTAAATTATTTACAAGCCCCACCCCTAATAGTCAAAATACTGGTGCTCAAAACTTTTACACGCCAAGACCTTCTTTTGATATTCAGGCTGGTTTTTACCCTGGTGCGATAAATGTTATCATTACATGTCCGGATTCAGGTGCAGAAATTAGATATACAACAGATGGTTCGGACCCTACTGCAACTTCATCATTGTATACAGGCCCTGTTGCTATTAACGTAACCTCCGTATTACGTGCAGCAGCATACAGTGCCGAATTACCCTCTTTTAATGAAAGTAATACCTACTTTATAAATGAATCCCATGATTTACCTATAGTGTCGATTGCAAGTGAGGGTGTCTACACGCTTCTTAATGGATCTCAATTTGAACCTATTGGTTCTTTAGAACTTTTTGAAGAAGATGGTACATTCATTGATGAAGGCGAAGGAGATTTCAACGAGCATGGAAATGACTCATGGTCATATCCTCAAAGAGGATTTGACTTTATTATGCGAGATCAATACGGTTATAACGGAGATCTCGATCATCAAATTTTCCCCGAAAAAGATAGAAATGACTTTCAACGGTTGATTTTAAAACCTGCGGCAAGTGACAATTACCCTTTTGAAAATGGCGCACATATTAGAGATGCATTCATACATACATTATCCATTTGGGCAGGAATGCGCCTAGATGAGCGTACCAATAGATCCTGCTTACTTTACGTTAATGGAGAATACTGGGGCGTTTATGAAATACGAGAGAAAGCAGATGATAGCGATTATACCGATCACTATTATGACCAAGATAAATACAATATAGAATACCTCAAAACCTGGGGAGGAACCTGGGAAGATTATGGTGCACCAAACGCACAACCCAACTGGAACAACTTGAGGAATTTTATCCAAAATAATAATATGTCAGCTGGTCCGGATTTTGACTATATGGATAGTAAATTGAACTGGAAATCCTTGTGTGATTACTTCATGTTTAACTCCTATGTCGTCAATATGGACTGGTTAAATTGGAATACCGCTTGGTGGCATGGCCTAGATCCTGAGGGAGACAAAAAGAAGTGGCGATATGTGTTGTGGGATATGGATGCGACATTTGGTCATTATATCAATTATACTGGAATCCCTGATGTTTCTGCAAATGCCGATCCATGTAATGCCGAAAACCTGCCAAACCCCGGAGGTCAGGGTCATACAGATATTCTAGAGAAGTTAATTGCTGAAAACCCAATTGTAGAACAATATTATGTGACAAGGTACATCGATCTTGTGAATACCTATTTTTCATGTGATTCTATGCTTTATCTTTTAGACAGTATGGTGTTAAAAATCACACCTGAAATGACAAGCCAAGTTGCTAGATGGGGAGGTTCCGTGAATGAATGGCAAAATAATGTTGAAGATCTTAGGGATTTTATAATCCTGAGATGTGAAGCTTTGGAATCAGGCCTTATCGACTGTTATGATTTGAATGGCCCACATGCTACGACATTTGACGTTTCACCAGCGGAAAGTGGGGAGATAAAAATCAATTCCGTTTGGGCACCATCCTATCCTTGGTCGACAGAATACTTCGGAGGAATTGAAACCTATCTAAAGGCAAAAGCGGCTCCAGGGTATCTTTTTGATCACTGGGAATTTACAAGCGGCCCATTAAGCGCTGCTATTAACGAAGACACCAATAGTATAGTCATCAATGCTCCTGAGAACATTACAGCCTTTTTCATTTTAGACGATCCGAATTTAGACACAGATGGTGATGGTATTACAGATCAAATCGAAGGGACCGTGGGGACAGACCCCAATAATCCCGATACAGATGGGGACGGTGAAAATGACTTTATTGAAGTTGGTGACCCAACAAACCCTACGGATACTGATGGTGACGGAATAATGGATGCCTTGGAGTCTAGTATAAATGATCAAGATGGTGACGGTGTAAATGATGAAGAAGATCCAGCCAATACCGATCCTTGCATACCTAATCTCGAGGCTGGAAATTGCGATCAAGATAACGATGGACTTACCAATGAGGAAGAGCTTGTCAATGGCACAGATGCTACAAATCCTGACACAGATGATGATGGTTTTAATGATGGAGAAGAAGTCACTACGGGTACAGATCCACTTGATCCTTGTGATCCTGATGATTCGCTACCGCTATGTAATATCGACACAGATGGTGATGGCATAACAGATGCACAAGAGGAGGTCATTGGAACAGACGTTAACAATACTGATACCGACGGTGATGGCCTAAGTGATGGTGCTGAATTCAACAATGGCACAGATCCATTAGACCCATGTGACCCCGCAAACAGCAATCCCGATTGTGCTGAGGGTGTCCATGTTCCTTCTGGCTTCTCTCCAAACGGAATAGGTCCTGAAGACAACAATACTTTTCAAATAATTACAGGTCAAAATGTTGATGGATTCCAATTTCAAATATTTAATAGATGGGGTAAAATCATGTTTGAGTCTTCAAGCAAAGGTTTTCAATGGGATGGTAAATATAAAGGTGTTGATTGCAACACGGGAGTCTACCCTTTCATCATGAAAGTTGAATATACAGATGGAACTGGTGAAACTATTTCTGGAAATGTAACGTTAATTCGATAGTATGAGATTTTTACTTTTTGTTTTCCTTTTTACTCCTGGATTTTTCTTTGCACAGGACTTCCACTACTCCCAGATTGATCAATCCATGTCAATGATCAATCCCGCAACCACATCTACGTTTTCTGGATATGAACGTATATCTCTACAGCACAGAAACCAATGGCTGGGAGCTGGGACACAATTCATGACAAGTATGGGTATGATGGAGTTTTCTATTGGTAAGCAAGCCAAAAGAACCAGTGCATATACGGGTGTGGGTATATACTTTTTAAATGATGTAGGTGGAAATTCAAACTTTAGTATAAAAACTGGTGGTATTACGGCTAGCGGTGTGCTACCTCTTTCCAAAGCGCACTCTATATCTGCCGGAATTCAAGTTGGATATTCGAATAGATCTGCTGATTTCTCAAGGTTGACCTTTTACAATCAATGGGATGGAACTCAATTTGACCCTAATATCGACCCTAATGAGGTTAATGGTATAAATTCATTTTCGCACCTGGATGCTGGCCTCGGATTGGCCTACAGCTATAATAAAGACAACGAGAACACTTTATCTGTAAGTGATCTAAGTTTTCAGTGCGGTTTATCTTTACAGCACTTAAACCGACCCACATTGCGTTACAATTCTCTTGTAGACGATAAATTACCGATAAAACTTTGCATACATACAAACCTTAGATATGGAATATCTCCAGAGTCAAATCTAGAGATTAGTGCAGCGCAATTTATTCAAGCAAAATATTTAGAAACAATTGGTGGCGTTTTTTATCGATTAAAAATGAAATCAGCATCAAGAGTAACCTCTTTTATTAGTGATCAATATTTTGTGATTGGCTCTTACTTCAGAAGTACTGGTGCAATAATACCATCTTTCTTTGTTGATCTTGGAGGCTTCACTGTTGGTGTCTCTTATGACTATGAACTTGGTAAAATCGCCTCCATGTACCGACAATCCGTAGAGGTAAGTCTGAAATTTAACTTTGGAAAAAAATCCATTTTCGAGAGCTCTAAAATGCGTTAATAAATGAAAGCCACGTTTTAGATTGCTTTTTATTTAAAACTCTCGGCATTTTGTTTTGAGAACCAATTTTTTTTTGTTTTGCCATGTATTCATAAAAAAGCTTAGGAGAGATTATTTTTACCTCAGGAGACCTCAAACTATACTTTCTAGCAGACTTATAATCATCGTTTGAACTGCTCAGCACATCATCCAAATAGTTTATTAATGCCTTTGGGTGACGAACAACCTGAGTTGTTCCTAAATACCAACAATGACATTGTTTTCCCTCATCAGCATAAATGGTAAATTCAGAAAATTCCACATCGAATTTATCACTTGTTTTTAGTAATCCCTCATTAATATTAACAAGTGACAAATGTTCACCACATAAGCTTAGAAATTGTCGAATACGACCAGAAATTATAAGTTCATGTTCATCGCGATTTATAAAACGAACCAAGTCACCGATTAAATAACGCCAAAGACCGGCGTTAGTTGAAATCACCAACGCATAATCAACACCTTCTTTTACTTGTTCAATGGTGTAAGCGGATGCTCCTTTTTTAACTACACCATGTTCATCAAAATTATCAGTATTAAAAGGAATGAACTCGAAAAAAATACCATTATTCAGTAATAGCTTCATCCCTTGCTGCGCCGTTTCTTCTTGATAACCAAAGTATCCTTCACTTGCTAAATACGTATCAAGAAGATTTAAAGGACGGCTAAGAATCGCATTTAAACGCTGGCTGTATGGCTCCATGTAAACACCACCGTGCACATAAACATAGAGATTAGGCCATATGTCATGAATTGAATTAAGTTTGTAGTGTTCGACGATACGTTCCATAAGCATAATACACCAGCTTGGAATACCAGCAATAATACCCACATCCCACTTGGGAGCCTTTTCCACAATTAAGTCAAGTTTTTTTGACCAATCCTTAACCCCACTAATACGCGCCCCTGGCTTCGTAAATGGTGTCGCAATAAAGGAAGTGTGCTTTTTGAGAATACCACTTAAGTCACCTTCGACATGGGTATCTTTGTAATTAAGTTTAGTAGAACCTCCCACTGTGAGAATACTAGTACTGTAAAAAGACTGTGGCAAATCAAGGCTATGAAGAATGCTAAGCTGTTTCAAACTTGATTTTTGAAAAGACCGAATCATTTCTGAGGTGACAGGTATTCTTTTACTCGGAGACCCTGTAGTTCCTGAAGATAGCGCGTAATATTTAATTCGTCCCCTCCAAGTATTATCTTTTTCACCAAGAATAGAATACTTTAACCACCTTTCATAAAAGGCATCATAATCGATTATTGGAACACTACTTTGATAAGACGACACCATATCATTATTCAAAATAACGCCGAATTCATGGGCAAGTCCAAACTTGGTTGTTTTAGCTTTTGTTAGTAAATAATGTAAGACATTCTTTTGCTCTTTATAGCCTTGAGTTTTCTTCGCATTCTTGCGATAACTTAAGGCAGTTGTCTGCTTTAAAAACCTACCAATCAACGGCATATACTGAGGGTATTTACATTTTAATCAACGAAAATAAAGATACGAAAATCATATATTTTTCATTACTTTATCTTAAATTTGCACCAAAATTTGTCCATGAGCAAAAAAACATTCATTGTACCCCATGACTTCACAAAAGTAGCAGATATTGCACTAGAACATGCTATTGCCACCGCCAAACCATTGGATGCAGAGGTTCAATTACTACATGTTGTATCCAAACAAAATCAAATTCACGAGGCCAATATTAAACTTGAAGAAATCGTTGAAAAATTTAACTCCCATGGAGTTGATTTAATTCCCAATGTTAGAATTGGTAGTATTTTTGAGGATATTGGTGATTTTGCTGCGGAACATGAAGCGAAACTTATTTTTATGGGCACACATGGTGCACATGGATGGCAGCACGTTACTGGTAGTCATGCATTAAAAGTGGTAACAAATTCTTCAGTTCCTTTTATTATTGTGCAGGAAAAAGTTGTGAGGCCAACAGGTTACGAGTCGATTATAGTGCCAATGGATCTCAATAAAGAAACGAAACAAAAACTCACAATCGTATCTCGATTAGCCAAGTATTTTGGATCAATGGTTCATGTTGTTATACCAGACGAAAGTGATGACTTCCTTAAGCAGCAAGTAAAGTCAAATATTGTATTTGCAAAACGATTCTTTAAGGACAGAGGTGTTGATATGAAGCATGCAATTGTTTCTAGAACTGGATTTGATAGAGAGGTTGTTAAGTATGCTGTCTCGGTAGATGCAGATCTTATTGCCATAATGAATCTTAATAAAGGAAATATTTTCAATGCCATCTCTTCAAATTATGAGCAGTATATCATAACGAATGATGCATTGATTCCTGCCTTAATTGTAAACCCAGTGTACAACGAGGATTACGGTCAGAGCATAATGTTTAGCTAAGATCCATTTGGAAAGTTTAGCGGTAAAATTAATATATAGTCATTCAGTATGACACTTGAGCATTTCTTTAACTCGGAATATCCTAAATCTTCCAATTCGCCTGACATGTGGTCCGTATTAGATGCTATTAAAAATGCATCTAAAAAAGTTAGTGATAACTTGAAAAAAGCAGCACTATTAGATAATGTGTTAGGGGCACAAGGAGGACAAAATATTCAAGGAGAGGACCAACAGAAATTAGATGTTATTGCCGACATAGCGTTTATTGATGCTTTCAAAAACTCCGGCGCGATAACAGGAATCGGTTCTGAAGAAAACGAAAAATTTGTTTCATTTGACACAAAAAAATCGAAAGATGCAGACTATGTGGTTTTGTTTGACCCTCTTGATGGATCAAGTAATATAGATGTCAATGTTTCTGTTGGAACGATATTTTCAATTTATAAACGGCTATCTCAATATGGAGAAAGCACAGAATTGAAGGATTTCCTGCAACCTGGTACAGAACAAACTTTAGCTGGATATGTTTTATATGGAACATCAACAATGCTGGTTTTGACTTGGGGGGCTGGTGTTCATGGATTCACGCTAGATCCAGACACGAATTTATTTAAATTATCACATCAGGATATGAAAATGCCAGTTTCAAGTAGATTATACGCCATGAATGAGGGGAATATCCAAGAATGTGAGCCAGGCATTTCATCCTATATAAAATATTGCCAAAGTCACGAAAACGACTACAAAGGTCCTTACTCGGGACGTTACATAGGCTCCCTTGTTGCAGACTTTCATCGCAGTCTAATTAAAGGAGGGATTTATATTTATCCAAATGTACCAGCAGCACCAAAAGGAAGACTTAGACTTTTATACGAATGTAATCCCTTAGCTTTTATTGCCGAACAAGCAGGTGGATTGGCAACAACAGGGCGTATTAGAATCTTAGAAATAAATCCCGTTGAACTTCATGAACGCGCACCACTATTTATTGGTTCAAAAAATATGGTTCAGAAAGCAATGAGTTTTTTGAGTTAAGATGAACCTCAATAACTTTAACAAAGTTTCACTTGACCACCCCAAGGTTCTCGAAACCCTAAAAATTCTTGAAAATTCTCAAGCTAAGATCAATTGGTCGGGAATTGTTGGTTCTGCAAAATCTATTTTCACAGCGGCATGCGCAACTCAATGCCCTGGACATCATGTTTTTATTCTCGATAATAAAGAAGACGCGGCTTACTTTTTAAATGATTTACAAGGGCTATACCCCAATGATAAACGCTTGGTCTTTTACCCTGCCTCTTATAAATCACCCTATCAAATTGAGGACACAGATAATGCGAGCGTAGTCGCAAGAACAGAAGCGCTTAAGAAGCTTAGCAGCCAAAAAAACTGCTGGGTTGTGACCTATCCTGAGGCGCTGTTTGAGATGGTACTGTCACACAAAAAACTCGTATCTAACACGATGAAAATCGAGGTCAATAAAACCTATTCTATTGACTTTATAAACGAACTCCTCTTAGAATACGACTTCGAGCAGGTCAATTATGTTTATGAACCAGGGCAGTATTCTATTCGAGGTGGAATCGTTGATGTTTTTTCATTTGCAGCAGATACCCCCTATCGTATTGAGTTTTTTGGAAATGAAGTCGAATCAATACGGACCTTCGATGCCTCAAGTCAACTATCAATAAGCAGCCACTCTTTTTTTAGTATTGTCCCTAACATTCAAGGGGCCCTTCTTGTAAAAGGAATGGACTCTTTTTTCCAATATTTGAAAGGAGACAAAATACTTTGGATTGATTCCGTTGAGCGCACTGCCGCACGCATACAAACAGAATATGATAAAGCACTGCTGATCTACGATAGTCTAGAAAATAAAGAGAGGGTTAGCGTGCCAAAGCAAATGTTTTTGAATGAAGAGGCCTGTCTTTCCGTTTTTAAGGAGGCAAAAACTGTAGAGTTTAATAGTTTGAATTATTATAATAACTCACATAAAATATCATTTAATCTTGCGCCTCAACCCAGCTTCAATAAAAATTTCGCCCTTTTAAAAGAGGACCTTCTGCAACACCAGCAAAAAAAATTCAAAAACTTTCTGTTTTCGAACCAGCCAAAACAAATTGAACGTCTCTACCAGATATTTGAAGACATTGAGGCCGCTGTTGAATTTACACCTCTGAACACAGCTTTACACGAAGGATTTATTTGTAAAGAATCCAAAATGGTCTGCTACACAGATCACCAAATATTCGAGAGGTATCACAGATTTCGTCTCAAAGAAGGGTTCCGACAGGCAAAGCAAGCACTAACACTCAAAGAAATTTACAACCTCCAGAAAGGAGATTATGTAACACATATTGATCACGGTGTTGGTCAATTTTCGGGTCTTGAGACTATCGATGTTAACGGGAAACCACAGGAAACAATTCGCCTAATATATAAAGAAGGCGATGTACTATATGTCGGGATTCATTCTCTACATCGCATTTCAAAGTTTACAGGAAAGGATGGGTCTGTTCCAAAGATGAACAAGCTCGGAACCCATACATGGACTACACTTAAAAACAAAACCAAGAAAAAGATTAAAGAACTCGCTTTTGATCTTATTCAATTGTATGCAAAAAGACGCAGTCAACCCGGCTTTTCATATACACCAGATACCTATCTTCAGAATGAACTAGAAGCTTCTTTTATGTATGAAGATACGCCAGACCAATACAAGGCGACACAGGATGTTAAAAAAGACATGGAGTCTAAGACTCCGATGGACCGTTTAGTTTGTGGTGATGTAGGCTTTGGAAAAACTGAAGTCGCTGTTCGTGCCGCATTTAAAGCCGTTGCAGACAGCAAACAGGTGGCAATTCTTGTACCAACAACAATTCTCTCTTTGCAGCACTATAGAAGTTTTCAAGAACGTTTAAAAGAGTTTCCATGTAACATTGATTTCATTAATAGATTCAAAAGTGCTAAACAAACTACAGAGACCATTAGCAAACTTAAAAATGGTGAAATAGATATTCTTATTGGAACACATGCAATCGTCTCAAACAGAATAAAATTCAAGGATTTAGGTCTTATGATTATTGATGAGGAACAAAAATTTGGGGTCTCTGTAAAAGACAAACTTAAAACCTTAAGAACCACTGTAGATACTCTAACCTTAACAGCTACACCAATACCACGGACACTCCAGTTCTCATTAATGGGAGCAAGAGACTTGAGTATCATTAATACACCTCCACCTAATAGACAACCTGTACTCACTGAAATCGTAACCTTTAATGAAGAAATACTGAGAGATGCTATTTCTTACGAAGTATCTCGCGGAGGCCAAGTATTTTTCGTCAATAATAGGATTTCAAACATTAAAGAAATTGCCGGAATGATTCAACGTTTATGTCCTGGAATTAAAGTTGGTGTAGGACATGGACAAATGGATGGAAAGGTTCTTGAGCGAAATATGATGGACTTCATCGAAGGCAAGTATGATGTTCTAATAGCCACCACGATTATTGAATCTGGTATAGACATTTCTAATGCAAATACTATTATTATTAATGATGCACAGAATTTTGGATTAAGTGACCTCCATCAGCTTAGAGGACGGGTTGGAAGAAGTAATAAAAAAGCATTCTGCTATTTAATCGCTCCAAAAACTACCGTCCTTACAAAAGAAGCAAGAAAAAGACTTGAAGCATTAGTTCAATTTTCTAACCTCGGATCAGGCTTCAATATTGCCATGAAAGATTTAGATATTCGCGGTGCTGGAAATATGCTAGGAGGAGAGCAAAGTGGATTCATTTCAGAAATTGGATTTGAGATGTATCAAAAAATATTAAACGAAGCAATGAAAGAGCTGAGAGAAAAAGAATTCAAAGCGCTCTTTAACGAAAGAACAAGTGACCAGCTTACAAGCTATGCCTCAGAATGTATATTTGAAACAGACTATGAGGTTCGCATACCTGATGACTACGTAAATGATGTAGCTGAACGACTAAGTCTCTATCAAGAACTTGACAACACAGAAAACGTAGCAGCGCTAAAAGCTTTTGAGAAAAGATTAAAAGATCGATTTGGCCCAATCCCAATTCAAGTCGAAGAACTTTTCTTTTCATTTGAATTACGCTGGATGGCCAAAAAAATAGGTATAGAACGACTTGTGATAAAATCAGAAAAAATGGTTTGTTCTTTTATTTCTGATACAGATTCTTCATTCTATAAATCAGATTTATTCACAGAGATTTTGAAGGAAATAACGAGCCAAGGAAACGGTTATCGGTTAATTCAAAAACAGGACAAACTTCGCCTTATAATAGAACCTATAAAAGATATCAGAGATGCATTCTCTAAACTTGAAGTATTGCACAAGGAAGAGGTATTGCATTAATTATAATGCGGGCCAACATATGTGACACATGGATAGAGTTTTGTGTAACAGGAACTTTTGAGCGTTAACTTAAGTTGTTCTGATTTTGGACTGACGGAAAATGAACCGTCCGCTTTTAGTTTCCATTCATCAATACAAGCATCCCCGCTAAATACATAAAAGTCGCTATCCAATTGCAATAATTTCATTTTTACAATTTTTGTATCATATGACTTTGAAACGCGAAACCACTTATACAACCCTTTGTGCAACTTTAAATTGGATAATCCATTTTCATCTAATCTTATAAGTGTTGAATCACCGTCACTTATAAGAATAATATCCTCTTGCAGTGGCAAAAAAACGGATGAATGATCTGTAAAAGGGGGTGCACCACCGCAATGAGAAGATGCAACAGAAACCGAAATCTGTACAGGTATTTTACACCCAATTAAGAACAGTGAACAGCTAAATAATAGAACTATTAATTGTTTCATTTAATCATTTTTGATACATTTTCATAGGCCAAATCGTAAGCTAAAAGATAATCTTCAACACTACGGTTAATATTACTTTTGTGACTGTTTATCACAGATTCATTAATCACGGCTATCTCTGAGAATTTTATTTTTCCCTGCAAAAAAGCTTCAGACGCTACAGAATTTGATGCGCTAAGTGCCGCACAAAATGAGCCGCCTTTTTTTAGTGCTTCTAATGCATGATTCAGGTTTGGGAATTTTGTTTTATCAGGTCGCTCAAAAGATAAATTCGATTGCTCCAATAAATTCAACTTTGACAAATTGGTAGGAAAACGTTGCGGATAGGTCAACGCAAACTGAACAGAGCGCTTCAAATTAGTATCCTCCATCTGCGCCTTTACGCTTCCATCCTCAAATGCTATCAAACCATTAATCACAGCAGACTCATGAATGAAAAGCTCTATTTGTTCTGGCTTTAAATTAAATAGCCACTTCGCCTCAACAACCTTAAACCCAGCGTAAATCATAGATGATAAATCAACATATTGTTTTGGTGCATAGTCGCCTTTTTTAAAACTCTTTTCTTTCAGTAAAGTATTTAACTGCGTTGTGGTTTGATTGTAAAAAGGACCTCCATCAGTCGTGAGATAAAGTTTATCAATCTTGTTATGAAATTCACCCACTAAACACTGAAAAACAGAAGAATGACTGGGATCAACCGGATAGATATTAACCCCTTTTTGTTCTGCAATGCTTGTTACTAACTCTCCACAAACAACAAGTGAATCTTTATTTGCAAGTGCAATATGTTTATTCGCATGAATGGATGCAATTGTAGGCGCTATACCTGCAATTCCGATAATCGCATTAAAAACTAAATTAATATGTTGAGATTCAAGAACCTGACAAACCGCCTCTTTACCAGTATAAACATGAATATCCTCTTTCCAGAGCGCGTCATTTACTTTTTTGTATTGAGACGCATCACTAATGACAACAGTATTCGGTCGTGATTTTAGCGCCTGCTCAATTAGGAGATCAGCATTTGATGATGCCGTAAGAACCTCTAATTCAAAATGGTCCGGAAAAGAGGTAATGACGTCAAAAGCAGTAATCCCAACCGAACCGGTTGAACCAAGAATTGCAACTCCTTTCTTATTTGGCATAAAACAAAAATAAGGTTTAGTTTACTTTATTGGGCTTGACTTGGTTTTTTTTGATTGATCAAGTACGCCCGAGACTATTAAATATTGAGCTACTAAATAACTTAACATCACTAAAAAATGTGCCTTTTCAAATTCACGAACAAACAAGCGTATCGAGAGTAATGAATCAGAACAAACAAAGCATAAAGCACCGATAACTATAAATCCAGAAGTTAATTCACCATTGCGGGCTACTGCGAATAAGGAAAACCAAAACATAAGGAGTAAAACCGTAGCATAAGCAAAAATAGGAATAGAAAGACTTCCGAGATACGGCCAAAGAAAAGATAGTAATAATGACTCAAAAATAATAAGTACCAATAATGAAATAATGGCGCCCACGTTTATTTTTATTGGCTTAAATAGGTAATAAAAGAGAGCGATATACACCAAATGAGCAATCAAGAATGAAGATAATCCAAGTAAGAAAAACAGCGAGCCTTCTCCCATTAGAAATATATCCCCAAGCGTTGAAAAGAATAGAGCAAACAAAAGTTTGGTGTTACTAAAAAACGAACTATTTCCAATAAATAAAAAAAGCAATGATGGCACTAGGAATGGTTTGAAGTAAAATGTAAAATACTCCCACTCTAAAAAAAGAAGAATCAAGTAAAACGCAAAAAAAAATTTAATAAACCATCGGCCAATCATTCAAAAATGATTAATGCATCATTCCGAACAAGCCTTCTGTGAACCCATACTGAAGCAAGGAATGACAACACATGATATAGGACAATAAATGGTAAAATTCCATGACCAAACCAATCTCCTTGCCAGTAAAAAATTGATGCGGCAACCATAATTCTTATGATCTCGATAATAAAATTCCATTTGTACCTATCCATAAGATCTGTGAGTGCATAAATCGTAAGAAAAACGTACATTCCGTATACCAAAACATGCATAAAAGACAAAGAGCCAAGCCTTGCAAAAAGATCTAAAAGAAAGAACATGACTACAAATAAATGAGCGACACTCCAGAACAATTCTCCTTTCGTAAGTCTAGGTTTGTATTTAGGAAAAGCAAAAACATCCTCTATCTTATTAATCGGATAACGCTCCTCAAACCCTTCAGGCCTCCACCCTGTTGGCCGGAACCATATAGTTAGTTTATCAACCAAGCGGTTTGATCGCCAAGCATCTTTGATAAGAATCAATACATGCTGAAAATTAATCTTAAAGGGATTTCGCGTACCAGCTGGTCTTGATATCCCATAAACAGCAGGCACATCGTCGCGTTCTTCCTGAAAAGTCCCAAAAAGGAAGTCCCAAAAGATGAATACCTGACTAAGATTCTTATCCAGGTATTCGGGATTGATTGCATGATGTACACGATGATGAGAGGGCGTAACAAGAATATATTCTATGATTCCAAGCTTTCCAATATGTCTGGTATGGTACCAAAACTGCATAAATAAATGCAAGGGAAGTACAATTGCAATAACCTCAGGGGGAACACCCATTATGGCAGCTGGAATGAGTAAAAAAGTAAAGAATTTAACTATCCCAGAGATCGGTTGCCGCAGAGCACATGCCAAATTAAACTCTTCACTTGAGTGATGAATTACATGTTGGTTCCAAAAAAAATTAATCTTATGAGAAAACCTATGAGACCAATAACCGTAAAAGTCTATAACTATAAACGCAATGGCATAGACTATAAACTCATTTTGTATCGAAAATAAAGAAAACTTTCCGTAAAGCCATTGGTAAGAAACAATTCCAATGGATAAGCCCATCACGTCTCTTAAAACGTTTGTCATCCCAGAGCTCATACTTGATACGGCGTCGTCTAAGGGAACCGTATCATTTCCTTTCCAATACCCATAGAGCTTTTCAAGTATAACCAGCACCAAAAATGCAGGCATTGCTACAAGAAGTATTTTACCGTATTCAACCATAATTATAGTGATGCACTAAGTTATAAAGAATTTAAAAAAAAGCCCGTAATTCCATTCCTCCAGAATGTATCATTCTGGTATTCTCAGACTTTCGGCCTAAATATTGAATGCTTAGCTGCAGATTCTTTGAAACTGTTTTTTGATAGCCAATATTCCACATATAATTCATTCCTGGCCTTAAAGCCTCAAGCATTTCAAAACCAACAGCTGAATTTTCGATACCTATAAAGTCAATTTTCAATAGCTTAAAGGAGCCTTGAAGGCTGCCCTTATCAGTCTGATTGTACTTAAAAGTTGAACTAAGGTCCTTGATTGTACATGTTTCGCCCGCAATTTGAATAATATTATTTTTCGACACAATCCTAGAGTCAAGTGTTATCCTAAAGTTAGTACTCGGTTGATAACTTAGCGAGGTCTTAAGCCATTTGAAATCTATCGCATAATTTCTTCCAGTTGTATAATCAGCTAATGCATTTTTAATACCATCTTGTGCGGTCATGACAATTGAAAACTTTGGTGTAACATTCCATCTTGCATTCATTTCATGATAAGATGAAAGTCTTGAATCGAACCCTGATGCTAAAAGTGTTTTTGTCTGGTTTTTTTGAAAGACGTAACGCGCGCCGAAAATAGAGCCAGTACGATTGAAAAACAAGGAATTCCTCACAAAAGCCGCTGTTGATATAAGGTTTGTATCGGCAATTCTATTAGATAGTGGATTAAACACGGTGCCATCTAGAAAAGCATTTGATTTTTTATTTATTCTAAACCGTGCCTGATCTGAGAATTTGGACAAAAACCTTAGCACAACTTTTTTACGAGACCAAACTCTTTCAGGCCTCAAAAATATGGTCTGATTAAACTCATTGAAATAGGTAGTTACGTAACTGATACTTGGTACAAATACACGAATGTAATTTGCCTGATCTATAAATTGAGAAAGCTCAAACTCATTTAAATCCTTTATTCCATCTGAGTTATAATCAATCCATGTATACACCCCTTGACCATCATTAACTTGTATATACAAAAACTCGCGTTTCTGTTCCAATCCAGATCCTATTTCATAAAAAGTAGACCATTGTATAGCATTCTTCCAAGCTTTAAAGTTATATTCTAGCCGTCCTATCAATGAATTCTCTGGACTTTGGTTCATTAAAACGGTATCTAGAACCTCTAACGTTCGGTAACCAGATAATAATGTTAGCTTTTGATTTTTTATACCATTGAGATTGAATTCAGCCCCTGTTGTTTTTGCTTTTGCCGTTCTTAGAAATTGAGAATTAATCAATCGACGGTCATATCTTTCTCGATAAAACAATTTGTAATCCATAGCACTCGTATCGGAATTACCAACATAAAACTGATAATCAAAAAATTCATAGCTTGGAGTAGTGAGCAAAGTGTCCTGAAATCTATTGCGCTCATGGTCATCTTTATAACCAATTCTGAATGGCCCAACTTTTTTAGACAACGCTAATCTATGTCTTAAAAAGGTACTACTTGAAACACCTCTAGCTTGTAAAAAACTTCCATCCCAGTTGGCATCCCAGCCTTTTTGTTTCCATGAACCTTTAGTAAAAGCCCTTTGACCGCTATAATCTGAGCCTATAGAAAAATATTGCGCATCTATATCTACAACACCATATTCCTTATGTCTAAGCTTCGTGCCGAGCGTACCCAATATTTGTTGACCAACATAACCCTTAAAACGCGTATTCCAATCACGATCAAACTCAACGGCTCTATACTGCTGAATAGGAGAAAAGCTGGTAGATAGGTACTCGAATTCCGCCTTAGACCTTAAAGACCATAAACTTACTGAATCAGGCTTGCCAAAATACGAAGTATTGTTCCATCTGGTTCGGTTTGAATAACCTACATTATCTTCTGCAGATAAACTAGAATAAGTATTTATATCGAAGTTACTCAAAGCCCATTCAGACTCTAGAAAACTGTTCGCGTCGTAGTTCCATTTTAAACCACTTGTGAGCATCTGCTGTCTTTTTGGAGTGATAATCGTTCTTGAGGCGCGATAATCTCCTTGGGAAAGACCTGACTGGGGAGCCACCCATTTAAAAACCTTGCCGAGCGCATTATAATTCTCTAGTAAATAATCCCCGTTACCATTACCAACGTATTCAAAAAACACCCTAAAAAAGGCAGCATCGGGATTGACACTGAAAACCAAAACTGAATCATACCCTAAAGAATCCACAAGTTTATATAAATTTTGATTTTCAAAATAACCTACGGAGTCAATTGAACTAACTGATGCCAAATTAAGTTCGTCCCCAATCCCTGCTAAATATGCTCTTTGTTCAATAGATAAATCTTGTTGCAAAGGTTGATTCTTAGCATCTTGCTCGGAATAAGTATTAAACCAAAAGTCTATTTTTTTGGAATTATAGGTTAGTGAATGTTGCACTAAAGAACGTGCATAATTTTGATCAGAATACTGAAATTCGGCGACAATCCTTGTGTCTTTGGTAATAAGATTTCGTGCTGTAAATATAACCTCGGAGGTGTTGTAATCAATGGTGTAATCATACTCTTGACCACGCTGAAGTAAGCGGCCATCTATGAACATCTTCTCGGTTCCTGATAATACAATAATAAACGGCTCATTTTCTGCACCAACAAGCCGATAAGGTCCTTGGTTTGATTCGACTCCTTGAATGATTTGTCGGTTGAACTTCCCCTTAGAAAGTGCCCCGCTCAATTGAATATTCCAAAATTTATCTTCACCTCTATTCCATTTATAGTTAATACTTAAACCTTGAGCTCTTTTACGATAATTCATAAAATACCCCTTCGGTTTAGACAACCAAAAATCACCGGCAATTAATTTTAAACGGTCATTATAGACTTGAATAAATACCTTATCAAATTCTTGAAGCTTATTCGTATTCCCTTCTGGCTGTATTGGTATATTGGCATCGGATACAGAGGCTAGTATTTTCAGGTCTGGCGCAATGTTACCGGCAAGCTCTAAATTCAAAGAGGAATTAATACCAAGATCTTGATTGTTACCAAAAGATACACCCCGCGATATCGAACCATTTTTATTCAAATCATTACCTCCAAAAACATCATCCACAGAGTAAATGTTTTCAATTTTAAATAAGGCGCTTTTGTCATCTGTCTGATCAAATATTTTTGTGCTATCTCTTAATTTATAAGTCTTTGATAAATCAAAAGGGAAGACATGATAAGAGAAAGATAAGGTGTCATTAATTTTTTGAGTTGGCGTGAACAAAGCTGAAGAGTAATCAAGGCTGTACATATTGTCAGGCAATACAGTATCGTTCACATATACCTCAAACGAATTTGGATAAATACTACAAGTATCAATGCGTTTGGCTTTAGTAATTAATAGTTTTTTAGTCCGATAACCCCTATCTTGGGCAACAACAAGAAGTTGTGACATCAAGCAAAGCAAAAAAAGAAAACTGTTTTTTATCATTGATTTACCCAAACAATATAAGGTCTTGAACTGTAAAACGCTATTTTCAACAATCCATTGCTTTTATTAAGACTTAATCAGAGTATTAAGTATTGCTTCAAGTTCATCAAGTCTTCCATGCTCCAAAACGAGATCTGGCTCCTTAGCATAAGTTTGGAGTGCGGATTTTGTTGAATGACCCCAGGCAATCAAAAATGAAGCATGACTTAAGTGATTGATTCGAAAGAAAGCATCAACATTACTAGGACTGGTAAAAACATATACATCTTTAGGACCAATCTCCACCTCTTGCAATAAGGTTTCATAAATTTCCACACTATAAATTTGTTCTTTTGAAATTTCAGATTCTATGGAACGTAAAGAGAGGTTGGAATGCGGGATAAAAACATTTCTTGAGCCGAGCCACTTAGAAAACGCCTTAGATACCGAAAGAGGATTTCCCGCATTAGAACCAATAAAATCTGGTATCAAACCTATTTTCTCTAATTTAAATGCAGTCTGTGAACCAACACAAGCAAGCGTGCATTTCGTTAAATCTAGTCGTGCATCTTCAATTAAGAATTCTGCCGAACGAACACTACTGATGAATACCACATCAAAAGCATTAGGCATAATAAAAGGTAATGGCTTAAACTTAAGTAATGATTTAAACTGGAATTGAAACTGCTGACTTCTAATGGATTTTTTTAACCCTTGTACATCCGAGGGTTCTTTTGAAATAAAAACAGTTTTCAAACCTGCTGATGTTGCAAATGCTCTACAATTTTCTTAGGAAAGTCTTGCTCATCTTTATAAGGGAATCTAAAATACCTTGACGGATGCAATGCATCATCTGAGAAAGATACATGAACATATTTATTGTCGCAATATACACCAAGAGGCAATTGACATCCACCATCCATTAGATTAAGCACAGATCTTTCTAGATGAACAATTTTCTGAACTTCCGGGTCATTAATTTCGCTTAAAAGCAATCTAAGCGCTGTGTCATTCGAACGAATTTGAAGTGCCAATACGCCTTGAGCGGGAGCTGGAACGAATTCGTCAGGAGTCAAATCGATCCCAACCAAACCTTCAAGCTCTAATTGCAACCTAAGTACGCCAGCCTTAGCAAGTAAAATGGCATCATACTCACCAGACTTCAACTTATCTACTCGTGAAGGCACATTACCCCTAAGGTCTTTAATTTGAACATCAGGACGAAGAGCTAAAAGTTGTGACTTTCTTCTTGCTGAGGAGGTTCCTACAACCGCATCTTTTTTCAAACCCCACAAAGCTTGCTCCTCATGAGCAGGCTTTCGAATTAATAATAGTTCACATGGATTCGCCCGTGAGGAAACGGCAGCAATCTCCAATCCTTCCGGCTGATTCGTCTCAAGGTCTTTGTGCGAATGAATCGCAAGATCTACGTCCTCGTTCAATAAAGAATTTTCAATTTCTTTGGTAAAAAAACCTTTACCTTCCATTTTATCAAAACTCAAATGTTGGATTTTATCTCCTTGTGTTTTGATTACCATTATTTCAACTTGATGTCCGCGATCTTCCAACTCTTGACGAACAAAGTTTGCTTGCCACAAAGCAAGATCACTTCCTCTCGTTCCTATTTTGATAACTTTAGTTTGAGGCATTTTTAAGAATGATTTCTTTCGCTAGTTTCATTGGACCGCTAATGTACTTTTTTTCCACATACCCAAGAACCTTATCTAGAACTTCTCTAGCCTCAGGATCTAATTCTTGCATATCTCTTTTGAAAACTTCGTCAAGCGCCGTTTCTTTGATCGCTTTAATCTGTCTTGGAACATCTTGCATAACTAATTCTACATTGCGTTCCTCAACAAGAAAAATGAATTCATGTAAAGCCTCATTAACAATTGCTTTCACAGTTGCGACCTCTTTACCACGAACCTTTAAATTATCATTAGATATCTTCTGAAGAAGGTCTATTGATAGATAATTCACATTATGTTTACGGATAATTTCTGGTGAAATATCTTGTGGAATAGCAATATCTATAAGTGTTTTTAACCCTGTATCTCCTTGAAGGATTTTTTCATAAAGGTCCAAAGATACAACGTTGTGATCCGCACCTGTGCATGAAAGTAATACATCAAATCCATTTTTATAATTCGGGAGATCAGGTAAAGAATAACATTTGGCATTCAAAGCTTTTCCTAAATTCACAGCATTACTGAGCGTCCTGTTAAAGACAGCAAAATTACTAAAGCCATGCTTCTTTAAGAATTTACACATGGTAGAATTAGTAGCACCTGAACCGATAATTAAAATTCGGGAATCCAAAGGGATGTTTAGTTCTTTAAGCTTATGATAGGCTAAGGAAACTACAGAAACAGGCTTTGTGGCTATACGCGTTTGCGTGTAAACTTTTTTCGCTGTTTGAATAACTTGACGAATAAGTAAACGTAAAAAGTCACCTGTAAGTTTATTTTTATTGGCACTTTCAAAAGCATTCCTAACCTGGGTAATTATTTCCCTTTCACCAACAATCATAGACTCTATGGATGAGGCAACAGAAAATGCATGGTTCACTGCCTCTTCAGCAATGTATTCTTCGACATGCCGCGCTAAGAAAGCCGTTTCTTCAGCAGGAAGTTCAGGGTACAATGATTCAATTAGTTTCTCTGGAGCGATTGAAATGGAACTAACTATTGTAAATTCCACACGATTACACGTGGATAAAAACATGATCTCATCAATACCGAACTGCACCTTAACACCCTGCAATCGAGAAGCTTGTTCACTTGGCTCAATATGCAAAAGACCTATCTTTACCACATCTAATTTCCGATGCGTGAAAGCGAATATTTTTAAGTGTTTAAGGTTGTTTTTCATTCCTTATTGCAAATATCGGTAGTCATCCAAGATTGTTTGTCATAATAATGTCATAACACTAAAAAATTAGGAGAAAGACTATAAATTTGTACTGATTCTAAACTATCAAAATGCCAAAAAAAAGGTTAAAGTGCTTTTATTTGATTTAGGCGGCGTAATTGTTGACTTGGACTACCAAAAAACCATAAAGGCCTTTAAAAAAATTGGTTTAAATGGGGCTGAAAATAAATACAATCAGTTTAATCAACATCACCTTTTTGATGACTTTGAAAGTGGACGTATATCAGCTCCTAACTTCATTCAAAAAATACAAGACGAGATCAACCCAGATATTACGCATGAAATTATTACGAATGCATGGAATAGTATGATTTTAGGTTTTCAAGAAGAAAAACTAAGTAGAATCGAAAACATAAGTCAAAAAATCCCCTGTTATTTACTGAGTAACACCAATGAAATTCATTTAAACTATGTAAATGATCTACTGAAGAAAACGAGACATTCAAACCTTGACAAATTCTTCAAAAAATGCTACTATTCACATCAAATTAAGAGACGAAAACCCGATAAAGAAACTTTCGAGTGGGTTTTGAAAGATATGAACTATGATGGCTCTGATGTTTTATTTATCGAAGATTCTCCCCAACACATTGAAGGTGCAAAAAAGGCAAATATCAGTACTTTATTCTAAAAAAAAATGAGTGATCTTTAAGAAATAGAAGAATGGAATTAGTTATCTAATGAGATGAACATACCCTTGTTTCTCACTATTTTCGAGAATAATTTTATACATGTAAACTCCATCCATCAGCTGAGAACCATCGAATGCATTACCCGAGAATGGTGTTTCATTCTGAGTATGTCGATAAACCACATTTCCCCACCGGTCATAATAAAAGACCTCATAAGTTTCACAAGTCTTAAAATAGGCTTGCAAATCAAAAACGTCATTAGCGGAATTTCCATTGGGGGTAAAAACATTTGGTAAATCAGACTCTTCAAACGAGTATATATTTACAATTTCTAAATTTATAGTAGTTATTGGAGAAATACAACCATCGACCGTTACTGAAACAGTATAAGTACCCATATTGGCAGGATATACCTCAAAAGAAAAATCTGATTCATCAAAAGAATAATTATTTGGCCCTACCCAATCATATAGACCTTCTGCAACAGAGGCTGTTGAGACTTCAAACAAATCACCAGGACAAGAGAGTGGGCTATTGGAGAGAACAGAAGGTGCATCGGGTATCGGATATACAATTAACTCATAAGTGATTATTGAATCACAACCCAATGTCGTGAATAGATTAAAAGGATAAGTCCCTGTTGAACTCATTGTGACGCCTTCGAACGCAATCGTTTCTCCCTCACATAAACTTGTATCTATAGTGAGACTATAGGAGGGATTGACTGTTAATTCAAGCTGTACAGTGGAATCACACCCTGCCGCTGATTGTAAATTTTGAATGTAAATTCCTGATTCATTAAGATCATCGGGGCCAAAACTAAAAGTTTCATTAGCGCAAATCGTATCAACCATTAAAATATCATAAGTTTCATTTACTATTATTTCTGAACTTGTAGTATCACTGTAACAGCCATCAACTTCCAAGTAAATAGAATATATACCAGAATCAACTAATTCCAAATCAGTGATCGTTGTATCATTCACAAAAGAGGTAAAACCATTGGGGCCATTCCAAAAATAAGAGGCATTAGCCACAGGAGTCGTAAACAAGGACAGGTCTTCTGTCGAACAGATTGGCGCGTTTACTACAATATCTGGAATAGGGATTTGATCGGGTTCTATTAATATTACTTCTACTGTCTCTTCGCAATTGCCTGAGCGAACCAGCACATTATAGGTTCCTGCTGGTAAATTTATAAAATTTGGACTTGAAGAAAAACTAGCCCCGTCGATAGAATATTCAACATTATTACCTGTAGCCACAATAGATATTGATCCATCTTCTGAACCGAAGCAAGATATATCAGTTTGATCGATAGTCACAATTGTGAAGGGAATAAATACAGGAGGTGTCAAATCAAAAGATGGACTCCCTACATATAAACCATTAAATGCCGCATTACCCTGCTGATTTATATAATTCCCATCAAATTTAAAATACGCTACGAGTTGCGCTTCTGAGGCAGGATCAAGAAGCGTATTTATATTTAATCTAATTTGACTTTCGGTTCTTACCTCATTCCAAATACGAACCTCGTCAATTTTCCCTCTAAAATGCTCAGGTCCATTAGGCCAATTTGAACGGTTACCAACGGCAGCATCCCAATTATTTGTGATCAAGTCTCCAGAATGTGCCACCTCGTTGACCAAACAACCGTCGACATAATACTTAATTGATGTACCATCATAGGAACCAGCAATGTGGAACCAAGTATTATTAGGAAGTGTTACAGGATTTAAAACAAATTGAAAGCCGTCTGTTGTTGAAATTTGAAAACTATTTGGTCTAAACAGATAATTGCAATCATTAGTGCCATCGTGTTTAGACACGATATTACCGTTATTTGTAAAAGGTCGTCTAATTATCGACTCAATCGTTATTTGATTACCACTGACATCTGCATCATTGAAATTTACCCATTTCTGACCTACACCCTCTGAACTAACAGAATTTTGGCCATACAAAGAGATAAATTGAACAAAAAATAAGAAAACAACAAGAATGGTTAGAATATTCTTTCTTTTCAAGGAGTGTAGTACCATATTTTTATTCCTTCGAACGCCACGAAATATAGACAATAACCAAACACAAAAGTAGCACGGAGCGAACTATTTATTGAAAAAAATAATCTGAAAAAACAGAAAATTGATAAAATTAAAAACAATTAAACCGAAATTATAAGTAATTAAAATTTAAAACCTTGTTAATCAGAACCTTTCGGACGTGTTAAATATTAGATGTATTCAGACAATAAAAGCCACCTATTTGTTTTTAACTCAATAGATTCTATCACTTTAGCTAGCTTTTCACCTGTTTCGTATAATTCCTCTCCCTGTAAAACACCTTTAGATAACATATCTGTGAATTGCTGTTTGCTCTTCTCCAACATCTCAATTTCGTACTCCAAAGATTCATACTCTTCCTTTTCTTTAAATGAAAGCTTCTTCTTTTCTCTTATTTTTTGTTCAACATGAAACGTTTGGGGTTTAGGCTCTAAACTCTGCTTCGCCTTATTCTTAGTGATTGCCTTTTGCTTTTTTCGATAGGTTGTGTAGTTACCAATGATATCCACAATCTCAGCCTCGGATTCAAAAACAAAAAGATGGTCCACCATTTTATCCATAAAATAGCGGTCATGAGAGACGACAATAAGACAACCTTGAAAACCTCTTAAATACTCTTCAAGAACTGCCATAGCGAAAATATCCAAGTCATTTGTTGGTTCATCTAAAACCAAAAAGTTTGGATTAGACATCAAAACCCGTAATAGTTTCAACCTTCTTCTTTCACCTCCACTAAGTTTTCTCACGAAATTATAATGCATACTTCGCGGGAATAAAAACCGCTCCAAAAGCTGTGCTGCTGATAATTGTTTTCCTTTTTCTAGGGGTATAAATTCGGCAACCTCCTTAACAACGTCAATCACCTTGTAGTCAGGATCAACTTCCCCTAACTCCTGACTGTAATGACCAAAAAGTACGGTTTCACCAATAACAATCTTACCTGAATCGATAGGTGCCTCCCCCATCATCATTTTTAAAAACGTTGTTTTTCCTGTTCCATTTTTACCAACAATACCGAGTCGCTCTTTACGCTGCACGTTGTACGAGAAACCTGACAATATTTTCTTGGCATCATAGGATTTAAACACTTTATGAAACTCCACAATTTTAGAGCCTAACCGTTCCATTTTGACCGGTAATTCTAATTCTGTTTCACTCAAATTAGTTGAGGCAACTTTTTTAACCTCATGAAAAGAATCAATCCTAGCCTTTTGCTTTGTTCCCCTCGCTTTAGGCTGTCTTCTGATCCAATCCAGCTCCTTTCTAAAAGTATTTCTTGCCTTTTCAACGGTTGACTGAAGTTGCTCTTCGCGTTCTGCCTTCTTTTCTAAGTAATATGAAAAATTTCCTTTGTATTTATACAACGTTTCATTAGCCAACTCTAGAATTGTATCACACACTACCTCCAGAAAATAACGGTCATGCGTAACCATGAGCAATGTCGATTTTGAATTCGATAAATAGTTTTCGAGCCATTCAATCATATCCAAATCCAGGTGGTTTGTTGGTTCATCTAACAATAAAAAATCAGCATCTGAAAGTAGGACTTTAATTAGGGTAATTCTTTTTTTCTGGCCACCGGATAAATCTGCTAACTTTTGCTGAATATCCTCAAGCTTAAAAACAGATAAAAATTGTTTGACTTGGCTTTCTAAATCCCAAGCATCGAGATCCGTTAACTCCTGGTAAAGGTTCGATAAGGCATCTTCGTCATTTTTAACTAATGCATCATTATATCTCTTAATCAGTTGAAGTTTGGGGTTGGCATGATCGAAAATAACATCGTAAATCGTTTGGTCAAGTGGCAGACTCTCTGCTTGTTCCATGAAGGCAACTTCAATGTCATTTCGAAAAACAATGTTACCGGAATCTTTTGCCTCTTTGCCCATTAGACAATTTAACAGCGTTGTTTTACCTGCGCCATTTTTTGCAACTATTGCGACCTTTTGACCTTGATCAATACCAAAGGAAACATCTGAGAATAAAACACGATCACCAAAAGATTTAGTAACACCTTCAATCGAAAGAAAATTCATAAGTATTGTTATATGGCGCGAAATTAGAAGAATAGTTCTTGATAATTCTCTAAAACGTGGATTAAATGGTATTTTTGCCCTCTTTTTTATTTTAACGATCAAAGAATACAATAAACATGCATAAATACTTCAACCTTTTCGATTTAAAACAAAAGGTAAATTACAGAACTGAAATACTTTCAGGTTTAACGGTAGCAATGGCCTTGATTCCCGAAGCCGTCGCTTTCGCTCTTATCGCGGGATTATCGCCCCTTACAGGGCTTTATGCTGCATTCATAATGGGGATTATTACAGCAATATTCGGTGGGCGTCCGGGAATGATATCAGGTGCGACAGGAGCAATTGCAGTTGTTTTTTTTGGACTCGTAACCTCATTAAAGCAAATCAATCCGAACATTACAGTTGATGAAATCACGCAATATGTATTTGCCACTGTTATTTTAGCGGGAATAATTCAAATAATCACAGGTGTTCTTAAGCTCGGAAAGTTCATGAGACTCGTGCCTCAACCCGTTATTTTTGGGTTTGTAAATGGTTTGGCGATCATCATATTTCTTTCACAGCTTAGCCAATTCACCACGGATAGCACCGACCCTAATGCACCTTGGATGTCAGGGCAAGAACTCTATGTTTTTATTGGTCTAGTTGTAACCGCAATGGTTATAATTTGGGGCCTACCCAAAATAACAAGGGTGATTCCGGCAGCCTTAACCGCAATTTTAGCCATATTTGGAATTGTCTATTTTTTCGGTATTTCCACTACGACGGTAGGTGATATCGCATCTATTCAAGGTGGTTTTCCTCCTTTCAACCTACCGAGTATTCCACTTTCATTAGAGACAATAGAGCTTATTTTTCCGTTCGCCGCAATTGTTGCTGGTGTAGGACTTATTGAAAGTCTTTTGACTTTAAATATTATTGACGAAATCACACAAACTAGAGGACGTGGAAATAAAGAGGCCGTTGCACAAGGAGCTGCGAATATTCTATCAGGTTTATTGTCAGGTATGGGAGGATGTGCTATGATTGGACAAAGTCTAATTAATATATCATCAGGAGCAAGAGCGAGACTTTCGGGAATTGTAGCGGCAATAATGCTACTTATATTCATAATGTTCGGTTCAAGCCTCATAGAAAAGTTACCTATGGCAGCTTTGACTGGTTTGATGATTATGGTTTCAATTGGTACGTTCGAATGGGCAAGTTTTAGAACCTTCAATAGGATGCCCAAATCGGATGTGATTGTTATGCTTGCAGTTACACTTATCACAGTTCTTCTTCATAACCTCGCTTTAGCTGTACTTCTCGGCGTTATCATTGCAGCCCTTGTATTTTCATGGGATAATGCGAAAAGAATTCGCGCAAGAAAACACATTGACAAGGACGGTGTAAAACATTACGAAATTTACGGACCTCTATTTTTTGGTTCAATTAGCGTTTTCAATGAAAAATTTGACGTTCAAACTGACCCTACTGATATAATTATTGACTTTGCAGAGAGTCGAGTCGTTGACATGTCAGCTATAGAAGCCCTTAACAAAATTACAGAACGTTACCGTGAGGCTGGAAAAAAAGTACAGCTAAAACACTTAAGCAAAGACTGTTCAAGATTACTTAAAAATGCTGAAAAGATTATAGATGTTAATGTGGTGGAAGACCCTACATACAAGTTGGTCTCAGATCAGCTTTCTTAGATAGCAGAAATACCATCTTTGTGACTTTTAAAATACCCCGACTTTACTTTTAGTAACGGATGAGGGTAAACTGAGGCCTCTCCTTCTTGATTCACAACCACATGAAATGCTTAAAAATTTTAAATTTGTTGGTCCGAGATGGCCATTTAGGGATCAATACTAATACGCCTTCTCAAGCCCCAATTCATGTAAACGGCTACTATTCTGATCCCTTTGAGATTTCTAAATATACGCGGTTGGACCGAATGCCGGTATCGCAGGAGATACGAACTTAAACGCAAGAATTTTCGCTACATACCTCATTGTTGCGAAAGAATTTATTGGGATTTCTGATGAGAGAATGAAAAATATTGATAAGCTTTCAAATTCAAAACAAGACCTCGAAATCTTAAATAAAATTGAGGATACAGATTATCATATGATCGACCCTTCTATTTAGAAAAACCGGTTTAGAAAGGAATTTCGTGGCAACTCGAAGAAGTTTATCCTTAGGCTGTTTCAAAATCGAAATACTGCATTACTGTCATTTATAAACCGGCCGATTGTAAGGCAGAAATAATTCAGATTCAAAACAGTTTAAGTTCAGGTGAGCATATTCGTTTGATTTTTGAAAATAAGGCGGAGATCACAACGGTAGTTTCAGCTTTCGCGAACTTAATTTAACGAATTTAAATCACACAGTTAAATTACTCGTCTATGGAAATAGGTCGACGACTTTAAAACTCTTGACTAACAGGCCATATCGATACTGAATGTATCTGCGACACAAGCTTTGCTTAAAAGATTAGAAGCAAGTGAGCTTGAAAACGCAACTTTAAAATTAAAGAATGAGAAATTTTAAGATTTAAAAGTGGAGCTAGAAACCCTTCAAAAAACGAATTATTTATTGATTCAAGTTAAAACTACAGCTACTAATCAAAAGGACTAGACGCACTAATTTATCGCAATCTATTTAAAGAATCAAGCAATTTCTTGTCTTTTTTAACACCGAGCTGTGCCAAAAAACAAAAAGGAAAACCCACAACAAGTAAAGTGTAACCAATACCCAACTCTTTTAAATATGCCCCACTAAAGAAGAAAGTGCCTCCGAAGTAATAATAAATAATAGAGGCAATTAAAATTAAGAAATATAGAAAAGTTAAACTACGAACCCACTTTAGCTGACGTTTTATGTTTTTGTAGCTCATGAGTGTCATGAACATAAACAAACACAATCCAATGGCTGATAAATAGATTGGTACTTCTTTATAGATTTCTGAAGCAGCACCATCAACGATAGTCTGTGCTCCAAATACATTTACGGAAACCGCGTCGTTTGCCTGAACAAAACGGAAGAATTCCAGGCCAGTGCAAGTTGCCCCTGTACAAAGGATAGCTATTAAAAGATAAATTGATTGAACTCTTTGAATCATAACTGTTTATATCTGATTTGATTTTCGTCTTAAAAAATGATCAAGAATAGTTAGCGCTGCCATTGCCTCTACAATCGGCACAGCTCTGGGAACGACACATACATCATGCCTACCTTTACCTTTTATAATGACGGGTTCCCCCTTTGAGTTGATCGTTTCTTGGTCTTTCATAATTGTGGCAACAGGTTTAAATGCAACTCTAAACACAATTGGCATACCATTTGAAATGCCGCCTTGAATACCCCCTGAATTATTAGTTTTTGTTTTGCCAGATGTATCAAAAGAATCATTATGAACACTTCCTGTCATACCAACAGACTCAAAACCTGAGCCATATTCAAAACCTTTTACGGCATTGATCGAAAGCATGGCTTTTCCAAGATCTGCATGCAATTTATCAAATACAGGTTCGCCTAACCCTGCAGGAACGTCCTTTATTACGCATTGAATTACACCGCCTAAAGTATCCCCTTTCGCTTTAAAGTCAGAAAGCAATCTCTCCATTTCAGCGGACACGTTTTTGCTCGGGCATTTCAACGGTGAAACATCAATTTCTTGTTGACTAAAAAACATAGATGAATCATAGTCAACAGTTCCGATCTGTGTAACATAAGTGGAGAATTGTATCCCGGCTTTCCTCAATACTTGTTTCGCTATTGCTCCTGCAACAACACGACAAAGCGTCTCTCGTGCACTTGAACGTCCGCCACCCCGATAATCTCGAACGCCATATTTTTTATCGTACGTAAAATCTGCATGAGAGGGTCTGTAGTTATCTTTAAGATGTGAATAGTCTTTTGATTTCTGATCTTTGTTCTGAACTATAAATCCAATGGGAGTCCCTGTTGTTTCACCTTCAAATATACCAGACAGAATAACAACCTCATCCGCTTCTTTTCTTTCCGTAACAAAATTGTTTTGACCTGGTCTTCGTCGGTTTAGCTCACTCTGAATAAGATCGAAATCTATTTTTACACCAGAAGGACAGCCATCTATAATGCCTCCCAAAGCTATGCCATGAGATTCTCCAAAAGAAGTAAGTTTAAAAATTGTACCAAATGATGAACCTGCCATATGTTAAAATTAAGGCTTTTTACGCTTGTAAATAGGTACAGTTGAACAAGGCTCACCGTACATAATTGATATGACTACAGGTTGCAATTTTTTAACAAGCTCAGACATGGCAAAAGCGGGTTCCGGTATATCGGCACACCCCTTGATGACCACCCGTTCATCCGTGAAATCGTTTAGCGCCAGTTTTTCAATATTTTTTACAATTAAAATACGCTGTAAATCTTCTTCAGAACCAACAAGAGAAAATGAACAAATATCATTCAAGCTAGCAGTCACAAGCATAAATGCCCATGTGGGAATGATCGCTTTTGTTGAACAATAAATAAAAACCGCTTTATCTTTATAAAAAGTCCAGTCGGTATCTTTTATCCAACTACGAAAATATTTTTCTTTAAGGACGAGCCCCTTCCACAGCTGCTCGGACAAATCAATAGAAATAATTTCACAATTTGGCTTGAAAGATGCCAAGTCTATTTGAATCAAATTGCTTTCCTTAACTTTATTTCGAATTTCCATCAGCTACAAAATTACAACTTCAAACGCAAATTTTAATATCTTAATTGACATTCTGTCATGATTTTTATAAAGGCATACTCTTTGGAGCTTGAGTCTTATGTTAGAACAAAATCAATTTGATAAAAGTTTTGTAAGATCAATACTCCCGGCATTTCTACTACTTCTTTCGATTTGGATTGTCTTTTGGGCCGACTCCTTATTTTTATTCCCGTTCTATAAGCTGGGAGTTTTACCAACAGACTTATCAGGTCTAAAAGGAATATTGCTAATGCCTTTTGTGCATTCAAGTGAAAACTTCAATCACATATTTAACAACTCTATTCCAATCTTCCTTCTCACAACCCTACTCTTCTACTTTTATAAGGAGATTGCATTTCGAGTATTGATTTTCAGCTGGGTTTTTACAGGACTTGGTGTTTGGCTTTTTGCGACAAACAGGGGGGCTTATCACATTGGAATGAGTGGTGTAATATACAGTCTAGTTGCCTTTCTCTTCACGTCGGGTACACTCAGAAAATATAAACCTTTACAAGCGGTATCACTTTTTATTGTATTTGTTTATGGAAGTTTAATTTGGGGAATTCTTCCGATTTCACCAAGAATATCCTGGGAGGGCCATTTCATGGGATTCATAGTTGGCATCATTTTAGGCGTTATATACAGAAAGCAAGGGCCGCAGCGGCCAAAATATATTTATGAAATAGAAAAAGAATTGGGTATTGAGCCGCCCGACCTTGAAGGACAATACTGGCAGAAAGTTCGAGAGGAGGAAGAAAAAAGAGCAGAAGAAGATGGCGCACTCAAAATCATTTATCAAACCAAAAATCAAGATAAAGAAGACAACAATACGGAAAAATAAAGCCGTATCTATAGCTAAACTATCCTACTTGCACCTATTATATTGGTTATGTTCATAATTCTATTTGCGATTTAAAAGCAATTCACCTAAACGTCAGTAATGAAAGATAAAGAGACTATTTATTTTTATAAAAAAATAGTTGAGAACAAAATATAGATAGGAATAAAACTCAGGTTAGCCTCAATTTAAAAACCGTTTCATCAAATAGTACAAAACAAATCCCGATAAAACCCCTCCAAGGTTCGCCAAAGCATCCAACCACGAAGGAACTCTTCCAGGCACAAAACCTTGAAAGTATTCAAGCGATAAACCATAACAGGCAAAAAACAAAAGCCCCACGAAGAAAAAGCCTCGCTTATTCTTGATGAAGCACCAATTCAAGGCAAGGATCAGATATGCGATAAAGTGATTCCATTTGTCATGCTCACCTATCTCAATTCCTGAACTAGGGGGGATTAAGCTCAGTATCCCTACCCCTATGAATGCGCAGGAAAAAGATAGAATGAGTAGATTATTCCTCGTCATAACCAAAGCCATTCTTTTCTCCTTTGTCAATAGCGCGAATACCGCTACTCATCCATATCGGCATTGGCGCAGACTTGAGATAATGATCAAAAAATTGACCCATTCGTTTACTTAAATCATACTTGTTCGGTAATTTCTTCAAATTGTGGCCATCCTTATTGTAAACCAACATCCAGCACGGCTTTCCGAGTCTGCGCATTCCGTTATACATTTCAATACCTTGATACCATGGCACAGCCCCATCTGCATCATTATGCATGATTAATAAAGGTGTTGTGACTTTAGGAAGATGGAAGATTGGCGAGTTTTCATAATACAACTCTGGCGCCTCCCAAATGGTTTGCCCTATCCTACTTTGCGTTGCTTCATACTGAAATTGTCGATTCAATCCTGAACCCCATCGAATCCCTCCGTATGCAGAGAACATATTACTCACTGGAGCACCAGCCATTGCGGCAGCATACCGCTCTGTCATCGTAATGAGTTGTGCGGTTTGATACCCACCCCAACTTTGACCTTGCAAACCCATTTTTAACGAATCTACCGCATAATTTTTGAGCATGAAATCGGTTCCACTCATCACCGCATCATAGGCAGACCTTGCGGGGTAACCAATTCTATATCTAATATCTGGAACAAAAACGATATAATCGTTTGAAGCGCATTCAACAGGGTTTATTATACTCGCCGAAGGGCGCGGGGAACGGTAACGATGAAGATTGTCAGCATTCAATTCATAATAATAGACAAGCATTGGGTATCTTTTGGCATTGTCATAATCTTCGGGAAGATAAACGAGTCCTTCTAATTGAACAGAATCATAACTCTTCCAAGAAACAAGCTCTACAGTAGACCATTTAAGGTTTTTCTGTTGCGGGTTTACATACGAAATACGTTCGAGATTCTTAAATCCCGAATCTCCTAAATAAAGATCGGGATACTCGTTTACAGTACTTCTTCGGATCAATACTTTATCGGCTTCATTCGCCCAGTCTAGACTCAATAATTTATGAGGAGATACTAAGTTTTCAATGAGATCGTAATGTCCTTCATGAAGGCGTAATTCAAATATATGAAGTCCCTTATTCACTTTATTAAATCCTGAGATGTATGCGTTTTCCAGATCTACATATAGACTGTCTGATTCCTTCTTTCGAAGAGAAAGTTTAATGTTTCTTGCCTTTCCTTCATAACTCGTTAGACATTGTAGAATATTCGTTTTAAAGTCATAAAACCAGATGTCTCTCCGAGACTGAAAATAGTAACACATATCTCTTGAAAAGCCATAAATCTGCTCAGGACCCGCAAGTGCCGGTAATCCATTTTTATCTCTTGCCCATTTTATAGAATCGATACCACAAGTTAAACAAATGGTATCCTGAAGCTCTATGTTAAGCGCCATATGCTGTGATTGAATCGGATCGAAATAAGTATAGACTTCACCATTAGGAGAAAGTGCGCCACCAAAAAGAACATTGGTAGCAACAAGATCTTTTTTTTGTGTTTCTATATCCAAACGGTATAGGTCTCTTGACCATGGGTAACTCCATTGAGATGAAATAGCATAAGCTTCATAAGACCTCGCCAAATGGTAACGGTTCTCAAAGTCCTCTTCAAAACTAAGTGCTAAAGTGTCGTTATTTAATCTATTTAATTCAAGAGCATCAAAATTATAGACAAACCAATTTGATTTCTTTTTTTCTCGCTTTACTTCTTTGAGCTGCTGGGGCTGAATCTTTAAGTCCAAATAATGCCAAACATCCACATGCGCCTTCTCCGATTCTAATATTGAATCCTTTGGCTCCTCGATTAATCGCTTTGACATACCTAACACCAAAAAACGTCCGTTTTTAGAAAACTTTGGCGTCTGATGAATAGAGGGCAAGCTATCCTTAAATCCGGCGTTTTCAATAAACGTAGCTCCTATCACCGTTGATTTATTTTTACTCAAGTCATAAACATGCAACTCATAATTCTCAAGACTTGAATCCTGATTTTGAAAGAAAGCGAACTTTTCACCAGACTCAGACCAAGCAGAAAGCTTGAATTTCTGAGCCGCATCAAATTCTCGGACTGGATTTTTAGATCTTAAATCAAAAATAAAAACACTAAATGACTTTTCAAATTTAGCCTTCTTAAGAATAGCCAAGCGCATTCCATTTTCAGATAAAATAAAATCAGAAACCCCTTCTATTTCTAATAAAATTTCGGGATACTTTGTATATACCCTAAGAACATTTTCGTGCTTTTGAGGTTTGTCTTTAGAAAATAAATGCCACGGACTTTCCTTCTTAGTTGAACGCTGATACAAATAACAAAAAGTATTACCCTTTGCTGACAAATGAAACTTTTTAAGCTTGGGTACTTTTACTATTGTTTTCTCTTTATTATCGATAATACAAAGCGAATCTTTTGGCCATTTACTATTCTTTACTTTTTTCAGCTTCAGCGAATGAATTGTATCATATCCTGGTAGAATTCGAAAAACAGAGAGTGTACTTTTTTTGTTAAAATAAATATCCGTTCCCCGCTCAAAAGAATCAAGTACAAATTGTTTGGGATTTGGTAATTCCCTACGGATATACATTGTTGGATCTCCTTCTAGAGGTTTTGTTTCATATCCAATCAAAGTTCCATCATTTGATATGGAACTGGATGAAATAGACCTCCATGTCTTGTAATCCTGAGCTTCGATGGCTCTTTTTTGAGCAACTACTGAAATAATATTTAAACCAATAATAAAATGAATAACGAGTTGTTTTGTCATTGTCTTTTTTTTGATGTTCTTGATGTAAGATATACCCCCACGAAAATAAGCAGCATATATCCCAACTTTTGGAGGGTAATTGTATCTGTATAATCTTCGGACCAACCGATATACGAAAATAAAAATGCAAATAAAATGACCAGAACCGGTTGAAAATATATGTAGGAACTCGAGACCGTAGCACTCAAGAATTTCAAGCCGTATATCGTCAAAAGATAGGTCAAGAAGGTAACACCTACAATGATATAGGCAACCTTAATGTAAATCGGGCCCGGAAAACCAGAAAAACTTGTTTGCACTAATTCTTGAATTGTTGGCGGATAAAGACAAATAAATAAGAGCCCGAATGTAAAGACCCAAGTTATAACCGTTATCGGCGCATATTTTAACATTAAGGGTTTAACCAAAACCAAGTAAAAGGCATAAGAAATCGCATTAATGAAAAGAAAGATATCGCCAAGCGTAGATTCCCCGGCCTGCACTGAGCCTTTTAGCGTGAGTAATATTGCGCCAATCGCACCAATAAGTACACCTATGGAACGCAGGTAAGATGGCTTTTCCTTAAGAAGGAAAAAAGATAAAACAGCCACCATTATTGGATTCATACTCATTATAATCCCTGAATTTATTGACGAAGACAAGTTTAATCCATGAAAAAAGAACATCTGATTCAATGCAACCCCGAATAAACCACAAGCTAAAAATCTGGGTAGATCAGCTCTAGCTATTTTTATTTTTTTAATAAAAAGAGAAAGGACCCAAAAAAAGAGCACTGCACCTGAGACCCTTAAAAATATAAATACAGGTGGAGATAAGAACTGCGGCATTACACCCTTTGCCAACAGATGACCAGCGCCATACAATACATTCACAAGAAACAGCGCAACATGTGCTTTAAAATTATCCTGCTTCATTATCCAAAAATTCTTCTCCAGCGGGATTTAACTAAATTCGTTCTGTATTCGTCAAGTCGCTCGGTCACCTGATAGGTTTCAAAGAGCGAAATGAGTTTATCCATTCCAAATGCTTGTTTATGCTGAAATTCATTACGAAAAATTGGAACAACTGATAAAAAACTCACTTCCCCTGAATCAACTAAAATTGGCGCTAATTCTTTTTCTAAAAAAACAGGATCACTCAACATTAAATATGTTTGTTTCATTTGATCTGATAATTGTTTCCCTTCTTCATTCGCACGCATAGTATGGCCATCTGCAAACCAAGTTTTCTTTTCAATCACGTGCATCTTAAGTTTCCGCAAAGTATGAAACAACCATTGAAATTGCTTTCTTTCTATATCTGCAACACTCCAATATTCCGGCAATAAAAAATAAAGTTCCTTGTGTACCACGGATTTAGTCGAATCTAGTGACGGCATACCATACTGGTGAAGACCTGAGGTCATCAATATATTACAGGCTGCATCATTTGGTTTAGCAATAAAAAAATAATCTTCTCCGTTCTGTGTTAAGGGGTGAAGTATAGTAAATCGTTTTTCTAATTCATTTTTGAGCATAGCTGAAGATTAAAAATAGGGCAATTAACTTATTTGACATCTATAAAAGGATATTATATCTGCCGTCTCTTTAGAAATAATATTCGATTGCTCACATGAAAACTCTAGCGCTAAACAAGATGCTGTCTGCATACCAACAGAAATCCCGGTTAAATAACTCGCGAAATCGGAGAGTCCATTATTATGCCCCAACAAAACAATATTTCTTTTTGTATTTAGCCCACATATAAATTGAAGTAGTTCTTGAGCTGTCGCCAAATAAAGACTTTGATGAAATGATGTATTTAATGTATCAAAAACACACGAATGTGTCTGCCTCGTTCTTCGTGAAGCTGAGCTATAAATGTCTATTGAATCTTCTTTTATTTTTGGTAATAAAAAATCACTTAAAGCTTTACATTGAACCACTCCTTTTTTGGATAGTTCCCGGTGAAAATCTCCATTAGATGAAGATGAGGCATCTGCATGTCGCATCAAATAAATCCTCAAATCACTAAACTTTTCACCAAGTAATTTCGGATTTTATGACTATATGGATTGGAGAGATTTTCTTCAAGTAATAACAAGTGATCAATACGTTGACAGTCTGCACCAAAGAAATAAAGGCTCGAGCTTTTCTTATTTTTTATATATGCTTCCAAAAAAACCATTATTTGCGATTATAATACATCTTATGGTAATAATCTTTATAAGAACCACTAGTAACCTTTTCAACCCAGCTCTTATTTTCTAAATACCAATCTACCGTTTTAGAGAGACCTTCCTCAAAGGTAATAGATGGTTTCCAACCTAGTTCTTCTTCTAGCTTTGTTGCGTCAATTGCATAACGTTTATCATGACCTGCACGGTCTTTTACATGGGTGATCAATTGCTCTGATTCTCCCTCTTTTCTACCCAATTTTCCATCTATTAAACGACATAAAAAACGAACTAACTCAATGTTTGTCCATTCGTTTAGACCACCAACGTTATAAGCCTCTCCGAGGCGTCCACTTGTAAAAATCGCATCTATTGCCCTGGCGTGATCTTCGACCCATAACCAATCGCGAATATTATCTCCTTTACCATAAATGGGTAGCGCCTTCTTATTGAGAATGTTTTGAATCATAAGCGGAATCAATTTCTCAGGAAAATGATGACTGCCATAATTATTAGAACAATTTGATATTTTGATTGGCAATCCATAAGTATGAAAATAAGCTCTAACAAAGTGATCAGATGAAGCTTTGGAGGCTGAATATGGACTTCTAGGGTCATAAGATGTGTCCTCAGTAAATAGACCTTGGTTACCTAATGAACCATAAACCTCATCTGTTGACACATGATGAAAAACATGTTCGTCTGAAGTCCAAAATTCTTTCGCCGCATTTAATAAATTCACGGTACCCACTACATTTGAAAGTACAAACTCCATTGGCCCTTCAATAGATCGGTCAACGTGAGACTCTGCAGCCAAATGAATGACATGAGAAACCTTGAAACGCTGAAAAACGGAACGAACCGCATCATTATCTGTTATGTTCAGTTTTTCAAAAAAATAATTTGGAGCGGCCTCGATATCACGTAAATTCTCCAAGTTCCCAGCATAAGTTAAGGCATCGCCATTTATGATCGTATCGTTGGGATAATTATTCACAAATCTTCTAATGACATGTGAACCAATAAAACCCGCTCCTCCAGTAATTAAAATCGTTCGTTTACTCATATTATAGGCTCCAATATTCTAAATCATGCATCTGACCTTTAAACCCCCCCTTTACATCGACAAATACACCGTTTTTATCCTTTAATAAAGATTGGAAATAGGCCTCATCAAGTTTGATATAAGCAGCATGATTTACAGTAATAATAATAGCATCATAATCTTTAGAGATTTCTGAAGCTAAAGGGATACCATATTCATGTTCCATTTCCACCGAACTTGCATGAGGGTCAACCAAATCTACTTGTACTTGAAATGATTTTAGTTCATTTACAACATCAATAACCCTTGAATTCCTGATATCTGAAACGTCCTCTTTAAATGTTGCACCCATGACCAATACCCTCGCATCTTGAATATGCTTACCTTGAGCTAGTATCTTTTTAACCGTTTGTTTGGCAATATAAAAACCCATTGAATCATTAACATATCGGCCACTCGTAATTACTTTTGCATGATAACCCACCTGCTGGGCTTTGTGAGTAAGATAGTATGGGTCAACACCTATACAGTGACCACCCACCAAACCTGGGGAGAACTTTAAGAAATTCCACTTTGTACCTGCAGCTTCTAAAACATCAAATGTATTGATATTAAGTTTATTGAAAATGATAGAAAGCTCATTGATCAATGCAATATTGACATCTCTCTGTGTATTTTCAATTATTTTTGCAGCTTCAGCAACTTTGATATTTGGTGCCCTATGAACTCCTGCACCACAAACTAGTTCATAAGTTTTAGCTATTTCTTCTGAAGATTCAGAACAACATCCAGAAGAAACCTTAATAACATTTTGTAAAGTATGATCTTTATCCCCTGGATTTATTCTTTCAGGAGAATAACCTACTTTAAAGTCATCACGGAATTTCAATCCTGAACCTTTTTCAAGTACAGGAATACAATCTTCTTCAGTACATCCCGGATAAACCGTCGATTCATAGACTACATAGTCACCCTTCTTTAAAACCTGAGCAACAGTCTTGCTCGCGCCTAGTAAAGGTGTTAAGTCAGGTAAATTTGCATCGTCAATAGGTGTGGGTACGGCAACAATGAAAAACTCCACATCTTTAAGGTCATCGATATTTGCGGTAAATAAAATATCGCAACCCTCAAAGTCTTTGGCTTTAAGCTCATTACTGGGATCAACATTTTTTTTCATTAAATCGACGCGTTCTTTATTGATATCGAAGCCTACAACCTTTATCTTTCGTGCAAAATCTAAAGCAATAGGTAAACCAACATAACCCAAGCCTATTACGGCAAGCTTTGACTCTCCTTTTAACATTCTACCATAGATTAATTCACTCACCTCTTTTCTTATTTTCATTTTTCACTTTGTAAATTCTTTCTATTATTTCAACCACCTTAAGACCTTCTAAAGCATTTGTTGTAGGCGACACACTACCTTTTATACTATCAATAACATTGGAAATTACATAATTATGATTTGCAGCTGAACCTTTGTAAGGACCATAATCATTGGCAGGGTTCGAGGGCTTTAGTTCTGGCATTTCGTAATCTTTAATATTACATATTTCAACCTCATTCATATACTGCCCTCCGATTTTAACACTGCCGTTTTTACCTAATATGATCATGGATGATTCTAAATTTTGATTGGCAACAGAAGTCGAATAGTTCAAACACCCCATACCCCCGTTAATAAAATCAAAACTCACAATCCCGGAGTCTTCAAAATCAGTGGAATTTTTGTGCGTGAAGTCTTTGAATTTACCTTCAATATTATCTATATCTCCAAATAGCCAATACATAATATCAATAAAATGAGAAAACTGTGTAAATAAAGTTCCACCATCTAAATCTGATGTGCCTTTCCAACCTCCTTTTTTATAATAACGGTCATCTCGATTCCAATAGCAATTTAGCTGAACCATAAATATTTCACCTAAGATACCGTCTTCAACAATAGATTTGATCCACAATGAGGGCGGAGAATAACGGTTTTGCATCACACAGAAAACTTGCCGAGATACTTGCAATGCTTTGAATATAATTTTCTCACAGTTGTTTTTGGATAGACCCATTGGCTTTTCACAAACGATATGCTTCTTTTTCGCAAGAGCTTTTAAGGATTGACTCGAATGAAGACCATTTGGTGTACAAATATTTACTACATCTATTTCCAAGTCAGAACTCAATAAATCATCAATACTTGAAAAAAAAGGAACCTCAAAACGTGAAGCATTACATTCTTCTTGAGAGCGGCAATCGACCAAGGCCACCAATTCCGCCTCGGGCTCTCTTGTAATCATTTCGGCGTGGCGCTTCCCTATATGGCCTGCGCCAACAACCGCAAATTTTACTTTTTTCTCCATATTTATTTTTTATTCACCTTATTATTAAGCAAAGAATAAACTTCATTACTTTCCTCGCATATCGCTTCCCCTTCATTATTAAACTCAAGTCGGTGACCGTGTTCACTCATCCAGCCTATCTGTCTCGCCGGATTACCTACAACTAAAGCATATGCGGGAACTGTTTTTGTAACAACCGAACCAGCGCCTATAAATGCAAATTCACCTATATCATGCCCACAAACAATCGTTGCATTTGCGCCTATACTTGCACCCTTTTTTACAATCGTGTTAGCGTATGTTCCTCTTCGATTCACAGCACTTCTTGGATTAACAACATTTGTGAAAACCATTGAAGGACCCAGAAAAACGTCATCCTCACAAACTACACCTGTGTAAATGGAGACATTATTTTGAACTTTAACATTTTTACCAAGAATCACAGAGGGTGAAACAACAACATTTTGACCAATGTTACAGCCATCACCAATGCTACAATCAGACATAATATGGGAAAAATGCCAGATTTTTGTTCCTTTCCCAATGGAACAACCCCTATCAACAATAGCAGTTTCATGCGCAAAATAATCCATCATCGAACATTATATTTATCGAAATTCATATGGTCCTTTTTAAATAGTTCTTCTTTCGAAAGTGATTTAAAATATTCATAAGTAATCTTTAAACCTTCCTCCCGAGATACAATAGGAGACCAATCCAATAACGATTTAGCGAGACTGATATCCGGTCTTCTTTGCTTTGGATCATCAACTGGAAGATCTTTATAAATGACTTTTTGTGCAGTCCCCGTTAATTTAATTATTTCCTCTGCAAACTGGGATATAGAAATCTCTGATGGATTGCCAATATTTACAGGTTGGGTGTAATTACTTTTTAGCAGACGATAAATCCCTTCTACTAAATCATCTACAAAGCAAAAAGACCGTGTCTGAGAACCATCACCGAAAACAGTCAAATCCTCTCCCCTCAAAGCTTGTCCAATAAACGCAGGAAGCACGCGTCCATCATTCAATCGCATTCTTGGACCATAGGTGTTGAAAATCCTCACAATTCTCGTTTCCACTCCGTGAAACGTGTGGTAAGCCATGGTCATTGCCTCTTGAAATCTTTTAGCTTCATCATAAACGCCACGTGGACCAACTGGATTCACATTTCCCCAATAACTTTCTGGCTGTGGATGCACACTAGGATCTCCATACACCTCAGATGTAGACGCGATTAAAACCCTAGCTTTTTTTAATCTTGCCAGACCGAGACAATTATGAATTCCCAATGAACCTACTTTCAATGTTTGAATTGGAATCTTTAAATAATCTATTGGACTTGCTGGAGAGGCAAAATGGAGAATATAATCCAGATCACAAGAGATATGAATATGTTTAGAAACATCGTGATGGTGAAATTCGAAACTTGAACGTTTCATCAGATGGTCAATATTCGACATGCGTCCTGTAATTAGATTATCTATCCCAATTACACGATAGCCTTCTTTTACGAACCGATCACATAAATGAGATCCTAAAAACCCAGCAGCTCCAGTGATTAAAATTGACTTCACAATTATAAATTTAAATTTCTTCCTATACTTGAGTAAAAATAACCCCTTTGATTCATTTCTTGAACATCAAATAAATTTCGGCCATCAAAAATCACAGTATCGTTCAGAAGCGCCTTCATCTTTTCAAAATCAGGGTTTCTGTAAAGACCCCATTCAGTACAGATTAATAAGGCATCGGCTCCTTTAACTGCTTCATATTCATTCTCAGAAAATGATATTTTCTTACCTATTGGATGTGCTTTTACATTTTCCATTGCTTCTGGGTCGTGTGCTATAACCTTTGCCCCTCCCTCAAGTAGTTTTTCTATCATATATAGTGCAGGAGCCTCTCGAATGTCGTCGGTATCAGGTTTAAAAGACAGCCCCCAAATCGCGATTTTCTTATCTTTCAAGTCACCTTTAAAGTAGTTTTTAATCTTAGGGTAAAGAATTGTTTTCTGATTATGATTCACCTTCGTGACCGCGTCAAGAATCTGAAATTGAAATCCATTTTCTACTCCCGATTTCACGAGCGCCTGAACATCTTTAGGAAAACATGACCCACCGTAACCTATCCCTGGGAATAAAAAGCGCTTTCCAATTCTTGAATCAGAACCAATACCCACTCTAACATTGTCTACATTCGCTCCAACTAATTCACAAAAGTTAGCAACCTCATTCATGAAGGTGATTTTTGTTGCAAGAAAAGAATTTGCAGCATATTTAGTTAATTCGGCTGACTTTTCATCCATGAAGTATATCGGATTTCCCTGACGAACAAAAGGCTGATATAAACGCTTCATTTCTTTCATCGCTCTTTCGTCCTGGGTTCCGATAACAACTCTATCCGGCCGCATAAAATCCGAAACAGCAAAGCCTTCTCTTAAAAATTCTGGATTTGAAACCACAGCAAAATCAACAGTTGCTTTATTCGCAATTGCGTCATGGACTTTTTCAGCTGTCCCAACAGGAACTGTACTTTTATCAACAACCACCTTATAATCTCGCATAAGCACACCAAGCTGATCAGCGACGTTAAGAATATAAGACAGGTCGGCAGAACCATCTTCACCAGGAGGGGTAGGTAGTGCTAAAAATATAATATTTCCATGATCAACACCTTCCTTTAATGAAGTCGTAAAATTTAAGCGTCCTGCAGAAATATTTCTTTCAAAATAGGTGTCCAGGTTAGGTTCATAAATCGGAACTTTACCTTGCCGCATCATTTCAACTTTATTAACATCAATATCGACGCAGAGTACATCATTGCCTGTTTCGGCAAAACAAGTACCTGTAACAAGACCAACATAACCGGTACCAACAACCGTTATTTTCTTCATTCTATGTTATTTAATGCAATCTAGCACTGAATTAATAATAAATTTCATTTGATCTTCTTGAAGTTCTGTATGCATCGGAAGAGACAATACTTGAGTCGTCAATAAATCAGTCTCGGGAAGCGTACATTGCAGATTAAAATGAGCAAACATTTTTTGCCTATGCGCTGGAATTGGATAATAAATCATGGAAGGAATTCCCTTTGAGGCTAGTGCCTCGTGAACCTCATCTCGATTAACACCATAAAGTTTCATTGTATATTGATGAAATACGTGCGTTGAACTTGATGAACGATAAGGAATGGTTATGCGCTCATTATCCGCAAAAGCTTCGTCATATTGTGCTGCAGCTTTTCGTCGAGCATCAATGTATGAATCCAACAATCTAAGTTTTACTCGTAAAACTCCAGCTTGAAGATTATCTAATCTCGAATTACAACCCACAAGTTCATGATGGTACTTCACACGCTGTCCATGATTGGCAATCATCTTAAGCTTATTCGCTAAATCATCATCATTCGTGCAAATTGCGCCCCCATCACCAAAGCAACCTAGATTTTTAGACGGAAAAAAAGAAGTACATCCAATATGCCCAATCGTTCCTGTTCTCGTTTGATTTCCATCACTAAAAGTGTAAGTAGAGCCAATTGCTTGCGCATTGTCCTCAACAACATAAAGATTATTTGCATTTGCAAATCCCATAAGCCCCTCCATATCAGCTGACTGTCCATAGAGATGAACAGGGACAATCGCCTTTGTTTTGGCGGTAAGAACTGCTGAAAGGTTCATAATATCAATACAAAACGTTTGAGGATCTACTTCGACAAACACCGGTTTTAATCCAAGTAATGCAATAACCTCCGACGTTGCAATGTATGAAAAGGAGGGCGTAATCACCTCGTCTCCTGGCTTTAGACCAAGAGACATCAAAGCAATTTGAAGTGCATCCGTCCCGTTCGCGCATGGAATAACATGTTTAACATCAAGATAATCTTGAAGTTCATTTTTAAAGGCTGATACCTCGGGGCCATTAATGAATTGTGCCTTCGACATGATGTCTTCAATTAGAGGAAGTACGGTTGGTTTGATTTTTTCATATTGAGAAACCAAATCAACCATTTGAATTTTTTTCATCTTTGCGCTTAACGACAACAAATATAAGCAATTAACAATGAAACCTGAAGCTCCTTTTTGTTACAGTAGTTGTCAAAAACAAAGAAAAACAGAATCATTGGACAGTATTTTTAAAAGCACGAAAATTGCTTGTATTTTTGCAAGGCATGAAGGCACTCTTTATTTTACTTTTATTTCACATCTCTGTCTCGAGAATTTACGGACAAGACTCGGACAATAATGGACCTAGCTTACGAACTTGGGTGGCTTTTGAATACGGTGCAAATGAAACATTTGGATCGCTTGCAGAGCGTTATGGTTTTTTAAATCATGTAGGTCTGATGACCGGTGTAAAGACCAAAGGGAATTTATTTTTTGGCTTGAATTCGACTTTTCTTTTTGGCAACACCGTGAGACTAACAGAGGTATTTGATCACCTTACCGATAGTTACGGAAACATTACAGATATCAATGGAGATATCGCAGATGTGTTCGTATTCCCACGTGGATTTAGCTCAAACCTCACATTCGGAAAAGTTTTTTCTGTCTTAAGTCCTAACCCAAACTCCGGTGTTTTTATTCATGGCGGTGTAGGTTATCTATTACATAAAATGAAAATCGAGACTAATGAACAAGTTATTCCACAGCTCGAACTCGACTACAAAAAAGGCTATGATCGGCTAACTACTGGGATTAATTGTCATCAATTTATTGGCTACAATTACATGGCAGAATCACGAGGCTATCATTTTTATGGTGGAATATATGCGCAACAAGGACTGACTAAAAATAGACGTGACTTCTTTTATGATCGACCCGATGAACCGGTACCTTCAGCAACACGTCTTGATCTTCAATTTGGAGTTAAATTGGGTTGGGTAATCCCCATCTATAAAAGGCAACCACAAGAGTTTTACTTTGACTAATGGCTCTGCTCTATCAAATAAGTATACATTCCTTCATTCTTTTCATGAGAATTTTATCGCTATTCAATCAAAAAGTCAGAATTAGCATAGAAGGTCGGAAAAACTGGAGTGCCTTATTTGAAGACATTCCAAAAGATGCCCAAGTGATCTGGTTTCATTGTGCCTCACTTGGGGAGTTTGACCAAGGTTTACCCGTAATGCATGTGCTCAAAAATAATACACCGAACGCTTTTATTCTTGTCACTTTTTTCTCGCCATCAGGGATGGAGCACTATGATAAAAGGATACATCCCGTAGACAAGGCACTTTACCTACCTTTTGATACAAAAATAAACGCCCTTACTTTTATTCAAAAGGTCAAACCAAAGCTTGCGGTTTTTGTGAAATATGAATTTTGGCCAAATTTTATTTCACAATGTCGCGCGTCAAACGTTAAACTGATATCGATTTCAACACTATTTCGAAAAAACCAAATTTACTTCAAAGCATATGGTGGGTTTTTTGCGCGCATTCTGAAAAATATAGATTACTTTTTTGTTCAAAATGAAAAGACTAAAACTTTACTTGAATCTATCGGGATCAGGAATATAGAAGTCTCCGGCGATACACGATACGACAATGTCTTGCTAAACAAAGAGACCAAAGTCTCAACCCATTCGATTTTGTCAAAGTTTACGGCACAAGGACCGGTTTTAATCGCAGGAAGCTCCTGGGAATCGGAAGAAAAAATTATCAAGGAATTTTTGGAGTCAAATCCTGAAACTAAAGTAATTATTGCCCCTCACAACGTCAATAAACCAAATGTTTCGCGCATAGAAACCCTACTAGCTCAACCCGTCAATCGTTTCACTGAGTTCAACGAAGAACATGTCGAACGTGTCCTCATTTTGGATACCATTGGGCAGTTGTCATCTGCATATCAATATGCTGATTATGCTTTGATTGGAGGTGGTTTTTCGGGCAGTCTACATAATATCTTGGAGGCAGCAGCTTATGGACTTCCTGTATTTTTTGGGCCTCATCATCAGAAGTTCCCTGAAGCACAAAGCTTTATTGACGCAGGTATCGGATTTGTAGTTGAAAATGCCGGACAGCTGTCTAAAAAGATAAGTACCCTCGGAGACCATCAAGAGCTCAAACAAAAAATTGAGTCATTTATGAAAAGTCACGCAGGTGCCACTGACACAATTGTAAATCATTCCATTACAACTAATTCGCTTAAACCGTCGTGAAAAATAAATTTTTGATAAATGTAATACCATATTTACTGCTGGGACGAAAAGTAAGGAAATCGAATGTGATTAAATCAACTTTTACTAATAAGCCCTTTCGTTTCGGCCTTCTTTCCAGTTAATAAAAGCTTTATTTACAACCTTATTCCCACCTGGTGTTGGATAGTTACCCGTAAAATACCAGTCTCCAGTGTTATTCGGACACGCTCTGTGCAAGTTTTCAATCGATTGAAAAACAATCTCCACGGGAGCTTTCATGTCATTTGGCGTCAATAATTCAGATATTTTCGCTGAGATTTCTTCAGGTTTAAATGGAGAGTAGATGTCCTTTACAAAATTTACTACTTCTTCTTTGGGAAGGTCTATTTGGCTCAAACATTTTGTATAAACATCCTCAATAACCTGCTCTTTATTCCGTTCTCGTAAAAGAGCAATAGCTGCATTAAATGCGATAAAATCACCAAGCTTCGCCATGTCAATACCATAACAATCAGGATAACGGATTTGAGGTGCTGATGATACGATGACAATCTTTTTGGGTTTCAGGCGATCCAAAATCTTGAAGATACTCTTTCGAAGAGTCGTTCCACGAACAATACTGTCGTCAATAACAACAAGGTTATCTTCGTCTGCACGAATACCACCGTAAGTAATATCGTATATGTGAGAAACTAAATCGTCCCGCGAATCATCTTGAGTGATGAAGGTTCTTAGCTTGACATCTTTAATGGCGATTTTCTCAATACGCGCACGTTGACGAATCACTTTTTGAATTTCTTCCTCGGTTGGATTTGAACCCAATGCCTGAATTTGAGCAATTTTCTTTTCATTCAAATGTTGGTCTAATCCTTTCACTAAACCGTAAAAAGATATTTCAGCAGTATTCGGTATAAAAGAGAAAACCGTATTATCTAAATCATGGTGAATGGTCTCCAAAACCGGAGGTAAAATAAGCTTACCAAGCGCTTTTCGTTCTGTGTAAATATCTTTATCAGAACCTCTCGAAAAATAAATACGCTCAAAAGAACACTTTCTTGGTTCGTTTGGTTCGTTAATTAATGTTTCTTTTACGGCACCATCTTTTTTGATAATCAAAGCATGGCCAGGAGTCAATTCGTTTACGTCTTCTACTTGAACATTAAATGCGGTTTGTATAGCCGGGCGCTCAGAGGCAACGACACAGACCTCATCGTTTTCAAACCAGAACGCAGGACGAATACCAGAAGGATCCCGGAGTACAAAAGCATCCCCATGACCCAATAACCCTGCCATCGTATAACCACCATCCCAATCTTCGCTTGCTTTCTTTAGAATTTTTTCAATTCCAATCTCATTCGCAATTTTGGCGTATACTTCGTCGTTAGAAAGACCTTCTGATTTGAAGTAGTTATATAGCTCATCATTTTCAACATCTAAAAAATGACCTATTTTTTCCAGAACCGTAACCGTATCAGATTTTTCTTTTGGATGTTGACCAACATTTAAAAGCACATCAAATAGCTCATCGACATTAGTAAGGTTAAAATTACCTGCAACAACGAGGTTTCTTGTGATCCAATTATTTTGTCTTAAAAAGGGATGACAGCTCTCTTTTGAATTTCTGCCAAAAGTACCATAACGTAAATGCCCCAAAAAAAGCTCTCCCGTAAAACCAACATTTCTTTTCAAGAAATCAACATCTTGAATTGAATAAGGGTTGGCATCGTATAAATCCTTGAACTTTAAATTGATTTGGTCAAAGATATCCTGAATAGGTGCTTTTTGAATCGAACGCACACGGGAAATATATCGTTCTCCAGGACGCATGTCTAGCTTTATATTCGCAACTCCCGCGCCATCTTGACCGCGGTTATGCTGTTTTTCCATCAATAGATGGAGCTTATTCACTCCATAAAAGGCAGAGCCATAATTATCTATGAAATACTGAATTGGTTTTTTTAAACGAATAAGGGCGATGCCACATTCGTGCTGGATTGAATCACTCATTGGTTTTTACTAGGTGTCAAAGATAAACATTTTTGAGCGAAACGAAACCAAAAAAACTAAAGGTGTGCGCCTGGCTGACAGCATTTTGGCAATTCATTCATCGCCTTTTGATTTGCATTGACCTCACCAGCAGAATAACCTAATTCAGCTACTAGATTCTTAACGCTTTCCACGTTGTGAATTTTTGTTTTATACACAACTGTTAGAAACATGTTTTCCATATTGAGCTCCACAAATTGAATCCCGCGCTCAAAATTCATAGCTTCTTCTATAGTGTTCTTACACATGCCACATTGCGCCGAAGTATGGAATTCAATAGTTTTTGATTTTTGTGCACTTACTTGACCTGTGAATAGGGTAAAAATCATCATCACAATGATGATCGATAAAGGCTTAATAGTATTCTTCATTTTCTTATTTGGATTTAATTATTGCAAAACGGATACCAAAATACAAATTATAACCTATAATAGGTCCCCATGCCCTTGTTGCATCAAATGAGGAACCAAATGGATTTTCCGGTTCAAAAATTGGGTTCTCTTGCTTGTAATTGGTCAAATTCTCACCTCCGAGATAGAACTCCCATTTTTTTAAACGATGCGTAACTTGAGCGTTTAATTTTGGAAACACATCACTGAATTCTTGAGTTGAGTTTGAGGATGCAGCAAGTCGCGCCTTACCAAATATGGATAAAGTCATGTCGAATTCCCAACGTTTATTCGGCGTTTGATAGCCTGCATTCATAAAACCTCTATGACTTGGGATCATCACCTTATTTTGAATCTCACCTCCGTATCTTGCCCTCACATCTAAATACTTGTAGGCCATCCTCAAGGTTAAATTATTTATTGGCTCAACAGAAAGTTCCGCTTGCAAACTATTTGAGAACGATTCATTTTTTTGATTTTGAAAACGAATGATGTCATACTCCCTATCTACAACAAGTTGATTCTCGAACCAGGTACGATAATAATCTACGGTTATACTCGCCTCATTATCGAAGAACTGAAACTCTTGTAAGACAGAACCTCCCAAATTCCAAGAAACCTCTGGCACAATCTCAGTATTCGGTATCCAAGAGAATGAATTTGCTAATAGAGAGACATTATCAATCAAATAATTAGGAACACGCCAACCTTTCCCGGAGGTCAGTCTCAAGTCTGTTCGAGGTGATATTTTATACTTCAAATGCGCTCGCGGAACAAATTGCTGGCCAAATAACAGATGATTATCGTATCGCACACCCAATACAGACGTTATACGAGAGCCTGTGTAGGTGTACTCGCCAAAAACCCCAGGTATATGCTCAATTCGAGAATTGTCTATTGAGTCCACTAACTGTAATATATCAATGTAAGTGTAGCTCGCGCCCAGTTTAATTTTGTGGTCAGTTGTCTTAATAATATCATCATAAATTAGGTTTAAATAGCCCCGTTTCTCTAAACCATAAAAATTTCTATTGCCAAAATAACCATTCAGTTTTTGATATTTCCAATTACTTACAATACCAAAAGATTGACCTGGAGACTTTCCGAAAAAACCAGTCTTCGTGTAAAAGTCAATATGCTCATTTTGAAGTAACACACCATAATCCTCATTAGAATTGTTAAACTCCGTATTCATTTGACCGCCTAGTTTTTCGTCTAAATGTGCATTTACACCAAATTTAGCTTCCATGTTTTCACCTTCAAAGCTCCAACGGTTATTAAAAGCAAAACCTTTACCTATCGGGAGATCTCGAAAACCATCGTTGTTTTCATCTACAGAATTCCATTGAGAAGTCACAAATCCGAAAATACCAGTTGACCATTTTTCGCTGAGCGCAATACCTGAGTGAAAGTTTAACTCACTTCTGCCTAATCTATTTTGGTAAGCATTTATAAAGATACGTTCCATTTCATCAGGCTTTTGAAACTCCAAGTTGATTAACCCAGCCATCGATTCATATCCATTAACGACATTTCCAGTTCCTTTTGTGATTTGTATTGACTCAATCCAAGTACCAGGAATCGTTTCTAAACCGAAAGAGCTTTCAATACCGCGGAGGTAAGGAATATTCTCAAATTGAATTTGAGTATAAATCCCTTCAAGGCCCATCATTTGTATTTTCTTGGCTCCTGATACCGCGTCTGTCATGTTTACATCAACAGAGGCATTTGTTTCAAAAGACTCAGAAAGATTACAGCAGGCTGCCTTTCTCAACTCAGCAGAAGTTAGTTCCTCGACATGCAACACTTTTAATCTCGAGATTGAAGTTGTTTTTTTTCGATAATCTACGATTACCTCTGGCAATAACTGCTGTGAAAATAAAACGATATTAAAGGCCGTAAAGCGATCATCTTTTGTTACCGGAATCGTATCTGAAAAATAACCCCTGGCACTTATAACCAAAGTATCTGGAAGTAATCTCGGAAGAACCAACTCAAACTGACCGTCCTCTTCCGTTATGACACCTGACTTTGAACTTAACAACTTGACTTTGGCGCCGTACAATGGCTTCAACTTTTCTCCATTCTGGCCTTGAATCAAACCTGTAACTTGACTTAAACCAAAAAAAGGTAAAATGAGAAAAAGAAGAATTAAGCGAACCATTAACGTTGCAATGTAAATTTATATCCTATGCCTCTGATGGAGTGGAAATAAATCGGGTTTTTAGGATGAGGCTCAAATAATTTCCTGAAAGTAAGTATATAATTGTCAATTGTTCGAGAAGTCGGAAAATTATCCTTACCCCAAAGTTTATCTAAAATTTCGTCTCTTGAAACAACGATTCCCTCTGATGCACGAAAAAGCCTAAGAAGCTCTATTTCCCTTTTTGAAAAAATGTGTTTTGACCCGGTAACAATATCTAGGAGTTCATAGCTCATGAAATCAATTGATTTCGTTCCTATTAAAAAAACCTTATCATCAGATTTTGTTGGGCTTTCTGATGGTAAAAGATTTTGAATACGTAAAATAAGCTCTTCTAAATCAAACGGTTTTGGAAGATAATCATTTGCTCCTAGCTTTAATCCGTGTATGCGATCAGCAGCGATACCTTTAGCAGATAAAAACAATATCGGAACTTGACTTTTAACTCGAATCTCCTTACAAACATCAAAACCACTATTCTCGGGAAGCATAACATCTAAAATAACGAGATCACAATTAGTAATATCCCCAATATGCTCAATAGCCAATTTACCATTGCTAAAAACGAGCACATCAAACCCCTCTAATTCTAAATTGAGTTTAATCAACTGAACTAGACTTTCTTCATCTTCGATAAGGCAAATTCTAGGCATTTTTAATTTTGAATCACATCACTTATATTTGTTAGGCAAAATTAACAAAAATAAACGATTGGAGGAAATACTTGAAACCATCTTCTAAAACGAAAACAAGCCTATGAAAAACTTTTTTACTATTATTGTTTGTGCAGTAGTATCGCTAAATGTACTCTCGCAAGAAAAGGTTCTTATTTCACAACCTTTCGAAAATCTTAAAACAATTTCTACCATAACACTTAATGCACCCAATCTTGAACAGATACATCAAGAAGATGAAGTGCGTGAAAAAAATGGAGAATTGTACAGAATTGGCGCATCAATTGCAACAAACATAAACCCAAATTCGAGCGGAACTTGGACCTATCACAAAGATGGTTCTCGAACTTGGAATTTACGTGTTAAATCAATAGGTGCAGAAGCCTTGAGCTTCTTATTTTCAGATTTTCAATTATTCGGAGAAACATCCTTAACTGTTAGGAATACAGATGGTGTTCTTGTTCACAAATTAATGACGAGCAAAGACAACCTTGCACACAGAATGCAAAATGCGGCCTTGTGCTTTGGAGAGGATTTAGTATTAACCATTCATGAACCTGCAAATACACAATCGAGTGTAATTGAGATAGACCGAATCGTCTATAATTACAGAGCAACAGGTAATCCAAATACTCAAAAAATAAATGAATCTCAGTCTTGCGAAGTAAATGTAAATTGTTCGCCCGTTGGTGACTCATGGCAAGATGAAAAAGATGGTATTGCTAGAATCTATATTGTAGAAGGTGGAAGTGCTGGATGGTGCACCGGTTCTCTAGTCAATAATACAGCACAAAATTGTAAACCATATTTTTTAACAGCCCTACATTGTGGTGTTAACACGAGTTCTAGCAATATGAACCAGTGGCGTTTTTACTTCAGGTATGAATCTCCTAACTGTAATAATCCTTCCTCGGCAGGGACCTTAGATAATCACTATATTACAGGTTGCATGAGACTCTCAGATTCTGATGATGGTGGTGGGAACTCTGGTTCTGACTTTTTATTACTTCAACTAGGAAATGCCAATAATGAATCAACTGTTATTAATGCATTAAAATCTTCTAGCTTCAGTGCATACTGGAATGGATGGAAGGCGGCATCTTCTGCATCTCAAGGAGGGGCTGGTATTCACCACCCTGCAGGAGATATAAAAAAAATATCAACCTTTAATGGTAATACGCAAAGTACATCATGGGGATCTGCAAGTGGTTCTCATTGGCAAATGTCTTGGTCCTCAAATTCAAATGGGCATGGAGTTACTGAAGGTGGGTCCTCAGGATCTCCACTATTTAACAATAGTGGTTTAATTATAGGCACACTTACAGGAGGAAGCTCCTTTTGCACCAACCAAACTTCTCCAGACCTATACGGAAAAATGTCATACCACTGGACTTCAAATGGGTCAGCAAATAACGAAAAACTAAAACCCTGGTTAGACCCTATAAATTCGAATTTAACAAGCCTTAATGGTTCTTCTGATCCATGTTCGGCGCCAAGTGCCCCTTCAACAGATTTTTCAGCAAGTGCCACAAATGTTTCACCAGGAACAACCGTAAATTTTAGCGATATAACAAGTGGCGTTCCTACTGCGTGGACTTGGTCAATTTCTCCAACTTCGGGTTGGGCTTATGCGGGTGGCTCATCAGCATCTTCTCAAAATCCACAAGTAACTTTTAACACTGTAGGTCAATACACTGTCTCTTTGACAGCGTCAAATTCTCTTGGCTCGGACTCAGAGATTAAATCCAACTATATTATTGTTGAAGAAGCATCAGCCCCTTGTGAAGGGAATGGCGCGGAGTGTGATGAATACATTGCAAATGTAACCTTAAACACAATCGATAATTCATCAGATTGCTCAAGTGGGGGCTATGGAAATTACTTATCCACATCGACTAACCTTGCTCAAGGAGGAAGCTACACTGTAACAGTAGTTCCAGCTGTAGGCACGAATATTGGTTCCGCATATACAGATGATGAAATCGCAGTTTGGATCGACTTCAACGATGATTTAGATTTTGATGATGCGGGAGAGCAAGTAGGTTATGTTTTAGTCGCTGCAGGATGGAGTAATGAATTTACATTTACTGTTCCAAACAATGCTTCAACAGGAGCTGTTACAATGCGCGCAAGGATTTCTTATTCACCAGATGGTGCAATTGAGGCGTGTGGTGAAAGCACATACGGTGAAGTTGAAGATTATAGTGTCAATATTACAGGAAGTACAACCGGAGTTGATAGCTTTTCTGAGGGACAAGTTATACTTTATCCGAATCCAGCTCAAAATGAACTCATTATTGATGCGTCAAAAATATCAAGCGAATCTGCGCTAATTTTAATTACAGATGTCACAGGTAAAATCATCTATGAGACGGCTTCGAATCCAAGTAAGATTAATACTGTAAACCTTATAAACTTTGCAAGTGGTATTTATCAAGTCCGAATGACATCCTCACAAGGAAATACAGTAAAACAATTTGTGAAAAAATAAAATTAAAACTTTATTTTAAAGGGCCTGCGAGCCCTTTTTTTATGGCATTTAATTCGTTTTACTTTCGAAATGCAATTTATTTACGCATCCTTGTGCTCAGATTGAGGAAATTCATAACTTTGTTGTGTAGTAAACATTCTGATTTTAATGGATAAAACTTCATATATAGGCAATGCAGACCCTACTGCTATTGATTACTTATACAAGCAATACCTGAACGACCCAAAGAGTGTCGACATTGGATGGAAAAAATTCTTTGAAGGATTTGAATTTGCACAAACAAATTTTGAGACGTCAGATGAAATTCCTGAAAACTTTCAAAAAGAGTTCAAGGTTCTTAATCTCATTAACGGATACAGAACAAGAGGCCACCTTTTCACAAAAACCAATCCTGTTCGTGAAAGACGAAAATATTCCCCTGATTTATCTTTTGAAAACTTCGGATTAACTGAGAAAGACTTAAATACAGTGTTTCAGGCTGGTGAGGATGTAAATATTGGGCCAGCAACACTAAAAGAAATTATCGAGCATTTAGAATTGACCTACTGTCAATCAATCGGAATTGAATTCATGTATATCCGAGGCCCAATTAGGACGGCTTGGTTCAGGAATAAAATTGAAATCAAAAATAGACCTACTTTTAATAAAGAGCGAAAACTAGAACTTTTTGAATCTCTGATTCATACACATGGGTTTGAATCATTCCTTGGAAAAAAATTCGTAGGCCAGAAAAGATTCTCCATTGAAGGAGGCGAATCATTAATTCCCGCATTGCAAACACTAATTACAAAAGGTTCGGAGCTAGGTGTTGAAAATTTTATCATGGGAATGGCGCATCGTGGCCGTCTCAACACTCTAACTAACATCTTCAAAAAAAGACCTAAAGATATTTTTGCGGAATTTGAAGGGAAAGAATTTGATTTTGAAACTACCTTTGACGGTGATGTAAAATACCATCAAGGATTCACCTCAAATATCACTCTTGATAGTGGAAAAGAGGTTGGCTTAACACTTGCCCCTAATCCGTCTCACCTCGAAGCCGTTAATGGTGTCGTAGGAGGAATAGCAAGAGCAAAAATCGACCATATTTACAAAGACGAACAAAAGGTTTGTCCTGTCCTCATTCATGGAGATGCAGCTATTGCCGGTCAAGGAATTGTCTACGAGACGATTCAAATGGCAGAACTTGATGGATACAGAACAGGAGGAACGATACATATTGTTGTAAACAATCAGGTTGGTTTTACTACGAATTATTTAGATGGGAGGTCTTCAACTTACTGTACAGATGTTGCCAAGACAACACTAAGTCCCGTTTTTCATGTCAATGGAGACGATGTCGAAGCGGTATTAACAGCGGTTGAAATTGCTATGGAATATAGACAACAATTTCATAGAGATATTTTTATTGACCTCTTATGCTACAGGAAATTCGGACACAATGAAGGAGACGAACCTAAATTTACCCAACCCAAACTTTACAATCTAATTGCCAAACATCCAAACCCAAAAGAAATTTACTTCAGTCAACTCGAAGCAGATGGTATTTTGGATAAGATTGAAGCGAAAAAAATTGAAAATGCGTACAATACTCATTTGGAAAAGGAATTTGACTTAGCTCATCAATCTGAGAAAGCATTAGTTCATGATTTCTTAAGTGAAATATGGGAAGGGTATCGCCATTGTAATGGCAAAGACTTCAATGTTTCTCCTACTACCAAAGTAAATCTCAAAGCGCTTCAAGAACTGGGCATTAAACTATCTACCCTTCCTGGAGGCAATAAATACTATAGAAAAATAGGGAAAATATTCAATGATAGATTAAAGGCTTTTAATAGTGATGCCTTAGATTGGGGAAGCGCTGAAATGCTTGCTTACGCCTCCCTGCTTATTGAGGGACATCCCATTAGAATTTCCGGTCAAGATGTAGAAAGAGGAACTTTTTCTCATAGACACGCAGTTGTTAAGACTGAAGATACTGAGGAAGAGGTTGAAACTTTGAACTTACTAGAAGAATCTCAGGCAAAATTCACAATCTACAACTCGCTTTTAAGTGAGTATGGTGTGTTGGGATTCGAATACGGCTATTCTTTAGCTTGTCCTCAGGGATTGACCATTTGGGAGGCTCAGTTTGGAGATTTCTTTAATGGTGCTCAAATCGTAGTTGATCAATTCATTTCAGCTGGTGAAGACAAATGGGCTACCCAATCTGGCTTAGTAATGTTATTACCACACGGTTATGAGGGACAAGGAGCCGAACATTCAAGTGGACGAATGGAAAGATTCTTACAACAATGTGCGGACCAAAACATGCAAATTGTTAACACTTCAACACCGGCAAATCACTTCCACTTACTTAGAAGACAACTAAAAAGAGAATTCAGAAAACCACTGGTTATTTTTACGCCAAAAATGTTATTAAGACATCCTTTGGCAACCTCCAAAATGGAGGCGTTAGCTAAGGGAGGATTTCAAGAAGTTCTGGACGATTCAGACATGAAAGTCAAAAACATAGACACTTTAGTGTTATGTACTGGTAAGTTTTATTACGAAATGAAGATTAAAGCTGAAGAACTAGGTGTTAAAAATATCGCTTTCATAAGAGTTGAGCAGTTGTACCCTTGGCCTCAAAAACAGATAGATAAAATACTGAGTAAATACGAAGCAAAGCATATTATTTGGGCACAAGAAGAGCCAGAGAACATGGGTGCATGGCAGTATGTAGCGATGCAAAATAGAAACTTACCTATTATCGGTATTTCTCGACCTGCATCTGCTGCTTCAGCTGAGGGCTCAAAGAAATTACACGAAAAGAGATTGGCGAAACTATTTAAAACGCTCTTTTCTTTTGCCAAAACAAAAGTTCATTATTAAAATACAAAGACATGAGTTTGTTAGAAATGAAAGTTCCTAGTCCGGGAGAATCAATTTCCGAGGTTGAAATTGCAGCTTGGCTCGTTAGTGAAGGGGATTATGTAGAGAAAGACCAGGCTATCGCAGAGGTTGATTCTGATAAGGCGACCTTAGAACTTCCTGCAGAGGAAAGTGGAACGATTCAATTCAAGGCAGAAGAAGGCGACGTAGTTGAAGTGGGTCAAGTCGTTTGTATCATCGATACGTCGGCAGAGGCACCTAAAAGGAATGAACCGATTGTAAGCAAAGAAGAAGAGCCACAACCAAAAAATGAAGTAATAAAAGAAACTCCTGCAGATACACCTTCAAAAAAGCCAGGATATGCTGAGGGAACACCAAGTCCTGCAGCAGCAAAAATAATAGCAGAGAATAAGGTTGTCTCTGAACAAATTTCTGGTTCAGGAAAAGATGGTAGAATTCTTAAAAGTGATGTTTTAGAAGCGCTTTCAAAAGGGATTGAAATGCCTGCACAAAAAGGATGGTCTAGCAGCAGAGAAACCTCAAGAGAAAGAATGTCAATGCTTCGTAGAAAAATAGCGCAACGGCTTGTTGCTGTGAAAAACGAGACAGCAATGCTGACAACTTTCAACGAAATCGACATGAAACCCATCATGGATCTTCGAAAAAAATACAAGGAAGCTTTTGCCAAAAAACATGAAGTAAATCTTGGATTCATGTCTTTCTTCACGAAAGCGGTAACCGAGGCTTTACAATTGTTCCCTGCAGTAAATGCACAAATTGACGGGAATGAAGTAATACTTCATGATTACGCGGATATAGGCATAGCAGTATCGTCTCCAAAAGGCCTTATGGTTCCTGTTGTAAGAAACGCAGAAAGCATGAGCTTAGCTGAGATTGAAAGTGAAATCAAAAGACTTGCGATTAAGGCCAGAGATGGCAAAATCACGCCTGATGAAATGACCGGTGGTACTTTCACAATAACGAATGGAGGTGTATTTGGCTCTATGCTATCCACACCTATTATAAACCCACCACAATCGGCTATATTAGGCATGCACAACATTATCGAAAGACCTGTTGCTATTAATGGGAAGGTAGAAATTAGACCAATAATGTACTTGGCCTTATCTTATGATCACAGAATTATAGACGGAAAAGAATCCGTGAGCTTTTTGGTAAAAGTCAAGGAAATGCTCGAAAACCCTGATAAAATGATTTTTGGATCAAAAGATCCAAAAGAAATCCTTTTAGGTCTATAAAACAAAAGGAGACATCGGAGCTTATACACGTGTTTTAAGGCTTCTATTTTCGTATATTTGGCCCCCTTAACAAGCTAAAATGTCCAAAGTAAGAAAACAAGAAGCATTAGATTATCATTCTTCCGGTAAACCGGGGAAAATTGAAGTCATACCCACAAAACCATACGCATCACAACGTGACTTATCATTGGCCTATTCGCCAGGTGTGGCTGAGCCCTGTTTACGTATTTCAGAGAATATAGATGACGTTTATAAATATACGAGCAAAGCTAATCTCGTAGCTGTAATTTCAAATGGAACGGCGGTGTTAGGTTTAGGAGATATCGGTCCCGAAGCCTCAAAACCTGTTATGGAAGGGAAAGGACTCCTATTTAAAATATTTGCTGACATCGATGTTTTTGACATTGAAATTGACGCAAAAGATCCAGAGCTATTTATACAAACCGTAAAGGCTATTGCACCAACATTTGGAGGTATAAATCTTGAAGACATAAAGGCCCCAGAAGCTTTTGAAATCGAAAGTCGTTTAAAAGAGGAATTGAATATTCCTATAATGCACGACGACCAACATGGTACAGCGATTATTTCTTCTGCAGCCTTATTGAATGCATTAGAAATCGCAAATAAAAAAATAGAAAAGATTAAAGTTGTTGTTTCTGGCGCAGGTGCATCTGCCATGTCATGCGTCAAACTATATAGTTCTCTGGGTGTAATGCTTCGAAACATCTACATGTTCGACTCTAAAGGTCTAATTTGGAAAGGTCGAGAAGGATTGGACAAGATGAAAAAAACATATGCTGTTCACAAAGCGGACTGTTCCTTTAATGATGCATTTAAAGATGCTGATGTTTTCCTTGGTCTGTCACGTGCCGGACTTGTTTCCAAAGAAATGATTGCTGCCATGGCGAAAAATCCAATAGTTTTTGCCTTAGCAAATCCCGAACCCGAGATATCTTACAAACAAGCAACTTCAGCAAGGGAAGACATTATAATGGCTACAGGTAGATCAGATCATCCTAACCAAGTTAACAATGTTTTAGGTTTCCCATTTATATTTAGAGGCGCTCTTGATGTCAGGGCGACAACAATAAATGAAGAAATGAAACTGGCTGCTGTTAAAGCAATTGCTGAGCTGGCAAAAGAAACTATTCCCGAAGAAGTTGTTGAAGCTTATGGAGAAAAATCAATTTCCTTTGGGAAAGATCAAATCATCCCTAAGCCTTTAGATCCAAGATTGATATACAAAGTGGCCCCAGCTGTAGCGAGAGCAGCTATGGCCTCAAAGGTCGCGAAACAACCAATCGGTGATTGGGAAAAATATGAACATCAACTTAAAAAACGTTTAGGGCTAGACAATAAGTTACTTCGAGACATTACTATAAAAGCACAAAATAATCCAAAAAAAGTTGTCTTTACAGAAGGTGATAACATAAAGATATTGAAAGCTGCTCAAATTGCCTTTGAAGAAGGGATCGCGACACCAGTTTTAATGGGGAGAAAAACTAAAATTCTCGAACTTATGGATGAGTATTCAATTGAGCTTCCCGAGGTTGAAATCGTTGATCCGAAAGGTGACGAAGAAAATGAGCGAAGAGAACAATACGGTCAATCATTCTTTGAGATTAGAAAAAGAAAAGGTTTTACCGAATATGAAGCTGTTCAAATCATGAGAGAGCGTAATTACTTTGGCTCAATGATGGTTAATGAAGGAGACGCTGACGCTATGATTACGGGTGTAACAAGAGGATATCGTTCATGCATTAAACCGGCTTTAAGTTCAGTAGGAATGCAGAAAGATGTAAAGGTGATTTCTGGAATGTACATTTTAAATACGAAGAGAGGCCCCTTATTTTTAGCAGATACCACCATTAATTTGAATCCATCCGCTGAAGAGATTGCAGAAATCACTGTAAATGTGGCGAAAACCATTCGAAAATTTCAGGTGAATCCTCGTATTGCATTGCTAAGTTATTCTAACTTCGGCTCTTCACCAGGAGAAGATGCTGATAAAATGGGTGAAGCCGTTAAAATTCTTCACGAGAACCATCCTAATATCATTGTTGATGGTGAAGTTCAAGCAAATTTTGCTTTAGACTCAGAAATGATGAATGAAAAGTTTTCGTTTTCACAAATTGCGAATAGGGATGTTAACACCTTAATCTTTCCAAACCTTTCTTCCGGAAACATCTCCTACAAACTCCTTCAAAATATGGTGGATGGAGATGCTGTTGGACCTATTCTAATAGGACTTAAAAAGTCCATACATATCTTACAACTCGGTGCGAGTGTTAGAGAAATCGTCAACATGGTAAAAATTGCTGTTATTGACGCTAAAAATAAATAAATATGATAGCGCAAATCCAAGGTAAACTTATTGAAAAAAACCCAACAGACTTACTTGTTGATTGCAACGGCGTTGGTTATGAAATCAAGATATCACTCAATACATTCAGCGCCCTTCCAGACACCGAATTTATTCGTGTACATACCAAATTAATTGTTCGAGAAGACGCACAAATACTTTATGGATTTTACGCCAAAAAGGAGCGTGAAATGTTCAATTTACTGATAAGTGTATCCGGAATTGGACCGAATACCGCCATGATTATGCTCTCTTCTTTAACCCCTGCGGATGTCGCACATGCCATTCAAAGTGATGATGTGGCAACAATTCAAAGTGTTAAAGGGATTGGTGGAAAAACAGCACAACGTGTTATTATCGATTTAAAAGGGAAAGTTTTAGCATTTGAATCAGATGCGGAAAATATTGGTGGAACAAACAATACAAATAGGTTTGATGCGTTAAATGCATTAGTTTCTCTAGGGTTCGACAAAAAAGCGGCAGAAAAAACTTTAAATAGGTTAGATTCAGGTTCCAATTCGGTTGAAGAACTCATTAAAGAGGCACTGAAGCTATTGTAAATTGAACACTTATAAAACATACGGAAAGACAACAAAATTTGGGTTTTTGCTCTTATTTCACCTGATCAGCTTGTCGGCTTTCAGTCAGGGTGATAGCATCCAACTTCCTTTCCCGATTTATAACCCTCAAAACCCTTTTCAAGTTGAAACCCAAAGCTTTGATCTTGGAGACCCAACCTCGTTAGAACAAAATATCTCTTATGATCCACTAACTGGAACCTTCATCTTTTCAGAAACCCTCGGAAATGGATTAGATTTTAGAAACCCCTCATTCTTAACGCTTAACGAATATCTCGAATTCAAAAGAGAGAAGTCTATGTCTCAAGATTGGCTTGAAATCATTGAAGAGGAGACAGAAGAGAATCGTGCTTTCGAACTGCCAATAAAAATAGGAAGTAAAGCTTTCGAAAACTTTTTTGGCTCAGATGAAATCACAATTAAACCACAAGGTAATATTGAGCTTTCTCTTGGCGCGAATCACAGTAGATATGAAAATCCATTGCTTCCATTGCGTCAAAGAAGAGTTACGCGCTTTGACTTTCAGCAAAACATAAATATGGATATTGTTGGACAAATTGGAACTAAACTTAAAATCGGAGCAAAGTATAATACGCAAGCCTCTTTTGACTTTGAGAATATTTCTAAACTCGAACATACCGGGGATGAAGATCAAATCTTACAGAAAATTGCACTTGGTAATGTTGCCTTAGAACTTCCTACATCTCTCATTCAGGGTTCTCAAACGCTTTTTGGTGCAAAGACACAACTAAAATTCGGGCGTGCGACCGTGGACTTGATCGCTGCTTCTTCAAAGGGTCAGCGTAATGAAATTAATGTTAGTGGTAAAGCTCAGGTTCAGGAATTTGAACTTACGGCAGACAACTACGAAGCGAATAGGCACTACTTCTTAAATCTATACCACCAGCAGCATTACGATGAGGCGATGTCTACCTTACCCGTGGTCAATTCAACCATGTATATCACACGTATTGAGGTTTGGGTTACAAACAGAAACAACAGTATTGAAAATACAAGAAATATTATTGCATTTTCTGATCTCGGAGAGGCATTAGCCGAAAATTGTCAGGGACAACCTGGCTCATTCTCTGGAAACGAAATCCCACAAAATGAAGCCAACGGTCTGTATAATTGGGCTTCAAATCAACCTGCGATTCGTGGTTTTGCAAATTCAGTAAATGCAATTAACGCGCAATTCTCAAGTCCTGGACCATTTGATCAAGCTGTTGAATATGAAAAGTTAGAAAATGCACGCCGTCTTGAAACTAGTGATTTCACCTACAATGCTTTGTTAGGGTACATTTCATTAAATAGCCCCCTAAATAATGATGAGATTTTATCTGTTGCTTATGAGTATACTTACCGCGGGGAGACGTATCAGATTGGTGAATTTTCAACGGATGGATCAACTGGTCAAGACGCCTTAATCTTAAAACTTCTAAAACCTACCATCACCAATCCAAAAAATAAAGTTTGGGACTTGATGATGAAAAATGTATACTCCATAGGCGCCTATCAAGTCGATCAACTTGGCTTTAAAATTGATATATTATATAACAATCCTGAGACTTCTGTGGAGTTGCCTATCATTCCTTTTGACGGAGTGGATAAAAAGCAGATTGTCACCTTAATTGGTATGGATAAAATCAATCAAAATAACCAACCATTCTCCGATGGTGTATTTGATTTTGCCTCATTTAACCAAGTAAATAACAAAATTGATAATGGCGGAACTATCAACAAAAAAAATGGTCGCATCTTCTTTTCCACAGTTGAACCCTTCGGCCAAACTTTAGCAAATAAACTTACAGATGCAGGAATCCCTCAAATTACAGTAGATAAAATAGCTTTTTACGAACTCTATGATTCCACAAAGACAGCTGCACAGCAAATACCTAGTAAAAACAGATTTGTATTCAAAGGAGAGTATCAGTCCTCAATCACCTCTGATATTCCCCTAAATGTTATGTCAGTACCAGAGGGATCAGTTTCTGTTACTGCCGGCGGTATACGATTAATTGAAGGCGTAGACTACACAGTAGACTACGCCTTTGGACGAGTCAAAATATTAAATGTAGGTATTTTAGAATCTAATACACCAATAAAAATATCTATCGAAAGCAACTCGGTGTTTGGCTTTCAGGCGCGATCCATGGTTGGGGGAAGGTACCAGTACCGCTTCAGTGATCGTTTAAAATTGGGAGCAACGTGGGTTCGAATGATGGAACGACCAGTAACACAAAAAGTTGACTTTGGCAGTGAGCCGTTTAAGAACAATGTAATTGGTGCAGATATCGCGTTAAGAACAGATATGCCATTTCTGACAAAGCTAGTAGATCTCTTACCTGTGATTTCAACCAAACAGATGTCCACTTTGTCTTTCACGGGAGAATTTGCGCATTTAATCCCGGGACAACCAAAAGCCATAGAAAAAGAAGGGACCTCTTATATTGATGACTTCGAGGCGGCTCAAAGTGCCATAGACCTCAGAAACGTAAGCGCATGGAGACTCGCATCAATTCCTCAAGGTCAGCCTAGTTTATTTCCAGAAGCCACAAAAAAGGACCTAAGTGCTGGATTTAATCGAGCGAGAACAGCATGGTACGTAATTGATCCTGTTTTCTTTCAAGGAACCTCTTTAACACCCCAGCATATTCAGGAGAATGGTGGTGCGATTACCAGTGATAGTCGCATGCGACAAGTCAATCAAAATGACATATTCCCGCTCGTTGATATTCCATATGGCGGCATACAAAATCTACCGGTACTTGACTTGGCTTATTATCCAAAAGAACGGGGAATGTATAACTATGATACAACAAATACAGTTGATTCTAGCGGTCAATTTGTAAATCCAGAAGAAAGATGGGGTGGCATTATGAGAGGTCTAACCACGAACGATTTTGAGGTAGCTAATATTGAATTTATTCAATTCTGGGTGCTAGACCCATTTAACGAAGACGCAGAGGCTGTGGATAGTAACGCATTTCATAATGGAGGAGATCTCTACTTCAATCTAGGTAATATTTCTGAAGATGTTTTACCTGATTCGAGAAAAAGTTTTGAAAATGGACTACCTTCACAAGGCGTCTCAGTTAATGACAACATAGACACTACCGATTGGGCTAGAGTATCAACACAGCAAGTTGTTGTGAACGCATTTGATAACGACCCTAATTCAAGGCTCAATCAAGATGTTGGCCTCGATGGCTGGGACAACCTAGAAGAAAGCATCGCTTTTCAAAATTATGTTTCATGGGTTAACAATCACCCTAACATGACCGCTGAAATTAAGCAACAACTAATCAACGATCCTTCAGGTGACAACTATAATTACTATCTCGATGATGATTATGACATTGCAGAGGCAGACATTCTAAAACGATATAAAAGGTTTAACGGCATGGAGGGCAACTCCCCTACCACAGAAATCTCTTCAGCAATCAATGCAAATGGCTATCCTACACAAGCCACAAACATGCCAGATATCGAAGATATTAACCAAGACAATAACTTATCCGAAACTGAAAGCTATTTCCAGTACAAGGTAAGTCTAAGAAGAAATGACATGCAAGAAGGTAGCAATTATATCACCAACAAGCAAGTATATATCAACGGAAATAAAAATGAAACCTGGTATCAATTTAAAGTGCCCATAACTGATTACGAAAAACGTGTAAATGGTATTCAGGATTTTCGATCAATTCGATTTATGAGAATGTTCCTCAAGAATTTTGATGAAGAAGTTGTTGTTCGATTTGCAAGACTTGAGCTAATTCGCGGAGAGTGGAGACGTTTTAATGAGGACTTAAGTCAACCCGGACTTAGCATTCAGCCAGACCCCAATCTAACCACATTCAACATTGGAGCTGTTAACATTCAAGAAAATGAACAAAGAGAACCTATAAACTATAGTATCCCTCCTGGAATTCAGAGAGAAGTCGATCCTTCACAACCATATGCGCGTCAAATGAATGAGCAGTCATTAGTGCTGGAAATTTGCGACCTTCAAGATGGTGATGCCCGCGCAGCTTACCGAAACGTTCAATTTGACGTGCGTACTTATAAAAAACTCAAAATGTTTGTGCATGCTGAGGAGGTTATTCCGAATACGCTAGATGATCATGAGCTAACCCTATTTGTCCGTTTAGGTACGGATTTTGTTGATAACTATTATGAATATGAGCTTCCAATGGATGTCTCAGAATGGTATGAAAATGGAGCTGATAACATTTGGCCTTCTACCAACGACATAGAAATTGTTTTCGATGATTTAATCAATTTAAAAAAAGAACGAAACGCGATTGTTGAGGAAGGTGGAACGGGTATTTCATACATTGTTGAGTATGCCAAAACTGACCCAAAAAATAATGAAAGAAGAATAAAGGTAAAAGGAAGCCCAAACCTACAAGGACTTAAAACAATTATGATTGGTGTACGTAACCCCCTTCAAAACGACCCCAATAATATTTGGCTACCAGATGATGGAGATGCGGAATGCATTAACGTTTGGGTAAATGAAATGAGGCTTACTGACTTTGTCAGTGACGGTGGTTCTGCGGCGGTAGGACAATTACAATTGAAGCTAGCGGACTTCGCAAACATTAATGCCTCAGGAAATTACTCTGGTATTAATTGGGGGAGTGTAGACAGCCGTGTCCAAGACAGACAGAGAAATGAACAGATAGGATTTGACCTAAACTCAACAGTGCAGCTCGGTCAGTTTTTTGGAAAACAAGCCCGTGTCTCCTTACCTTTTTTTTATGGTTACTCACTTGGCCTAATCAATCCGGAGTATGATCCATTTAATCCAGACATCAAATTAGCGGACTATGATGATGCAACAAGAAGAGCGCGTAAAAAACTAGGTCAAGATTTCAACGAAAGAAAATCGTTTAACTTCAGTAATGTTCGAAAGGAAGCAAAAGCGGGAAGTAAAAATCACTTTTGGAGAATCTCGAATTGGGCTGCAAGCTATGCTTTCTCTGAAAATCTCCAAAGAGATTTTAATACAAAAAAAGACCTTACCAAAACATGGACTGGAGCTCTTAATTACAATTACACTTTTAAGGGAAAACCTTTTCAACCCTTTAAAAAATGGAAACCTGTACAGAATAACAAATACCTAAAGCTGGTTAAGGACTTCAACCTTTTCCTAATGCCAAAAAATATTTCTTTCACCAATGATTACTCGAGAATTTACAATGAACGCCAAGTAAGAAATAACCTCGTACCTGACTATGAATTTGACCCTATATTTCTAAAGCGTTTTGATTGGAATCGAAAATATGAGGTTGGATACGACATTACACGGAATCTGAAAACCACATTTAGCGCAAGAAATCAGGCTATTTTCGAAGAAGGGAACAATGGCGTAGACCGCATTACTAACCCTGAAGGATACCGAGAGTTTCTTGATACAATTCGTTCGCAAATGACAACACTAGGGCGTACAATGCAATACAATCAAAACGTAACCATTAACTATAAAGTTCCTTTCAATAAATTCCCATTAACCAATTGGATTAATGCCAATGTAAAATATACCGGAGGGTACAATTGGTCCAGAGCTCCACTTGGTCAAAGTGCCTATGGGAATACAATTCAAAATAGCCGTAATATCAACATTACAACCCAGGCGAACTTCGTAAATCTCTATAATAAAGTTCCCTTTTTCAAAAAAATATTATCAGAAGGTAGAAACTCTAGAGGGAGAATTAATCCAAGAAGTGGCCCTGGAAGCAAATCATCTGATAGCCAATCCGTGAATAAAAAAACAGATGAAAACAAAAAATGGGAATGGATTATTGTTGAAGATTTAGAACCAGAAATCCCACTGGACTCTATGAGTATTGAGCAGCTTAGAGCCTATAAGAAAAAGAATAGAGCACACAAAAAGAAGATACGTAAAGAAGAAAGAGCAAAACGAAAGGTGCCAAAAGTTCTAGGTTTCTTCGCTCGAATAATCATGACAGTCCGAAATATCTCAGGGACTTATGCCTTAACAGATGGGACTATTCTTCCTGGTTTTGCAGAAGAATCGAGATTCTTAGGCATGAATAATTCCACCTCTAAACTAAGTGGATTTGTATTTGGGCAGCAAGGATATGACGTTTTTGGTAGGGCCAACGGCTATAATATTTCTAGTTTAGCGACAGAAAATAATTGGTTAGTTCGAAATGAAAACCTTAATACCCAATATGCAACAACACATTCTGCAAATCTATCCATGCGTGCAACCTTAGAACCTTTCAAAGATGTAAATATCGACTTAAACTTAAATAGAAACTACTCCAACAACTCCGGTGAGTTCTATCGTTGGAACGAAGGTACTGAGGCTTTTGAGGGACAAAGCCAATTTCAAACCTCCACTCTTACCTATTCTACAATTACTCTGGGGACATCATTTATTAAACAAGGCTCACAATACCAATCTTCCATATTTGATAATTTATTGAATAATCGTATTGCTGTATCTCAGCTTGTTGGTAGTCAAAATTCTAACTCATCATTAACAGGTGCAGGTGGCTATTACAGTGGCTATTCCGGAAGCCAACAAGATGTTGTTTTAGGTGCCTTCATGACTGCATTTAACGATGCAACAATTAATAATAGGAGTATCAATCCAATGCAAAGTATTCCACTACCAAATTGGTCCGTAAATTATAGCGGATTGACTAAGTACAAATGGACTAAGAAGTTCCTAAAGTCCTTTATTTTAAGACATGGATACAGCTCAACCATTTCGTTGAATGGTATGCAGACGAATTTAAATTCTGAATCAGACAACCAAGGAAACTTAACGGCTCTTGATATTGACAACAATTATATTCCGAATATGCAAATTCAAAACGTTGTGATCAGTGAGCGTTTTTCTCCGCTTATCGGAATTGATGCAAACTGGATCATAGGAGGCCATACACTTCAAACAAGATTTGAATATAAAAAAGATAGGCAAGCTACATTGGCACTTAGTAACAACCAAGTCACAGAGTCTTTATCGGAGGAGATTGTGATTGGAACTGCAGCGCGAATAAAAGACGTCAAGTTACCCTTCCGAAATATCAAGTCTAGTGATGTGAACATCAAGTTTGATTTCTCATTTAGAGATAATCTAACTGTAATCCGTAAGATTGTTGAAAACACAAATCAGGCCACTGCGGGTCAAAAAACAGTCGCTATTAAAATCTCTGCGGATTATAATTTGACGAACAATTTAACACTCATGTTCTACTATGATCAAAACTTGAATACGCCCAAAGTTCAGACCTCATATCCTACAGGTAATATAAATACAGGTTTTAAAATTAGATTCAATTTAGCCGGAGTTCAGTGATACAATTAAGAGATGCTTCCCGTGAAGATGCTCCTTCCATATTGAGACTTATAAATGAGCTAGCCGAATATGAAAGGGAACCAAATGCCGTTAAAAATACGGTTGCAGATCTTGAAAACCACTTATTAAAAGAAAAGATTTGTAACGCATTTGTAGCTGAAAACACCACAGGAATCATTGGTTTTGCCTTGTACTACAACTCATATTCCACATGGAAAGGTAAATGCCTGTACCTCGGAGACTTATATTTGAAGGAAACAAAAGGAAATTAGGATTGGAGGACTGTTGTTTGAGAAAGTCCTAAATACGGTGAAAAGCAGCAAAGTCAGACGTATGGAATGGCTAGTACTAGAATGGAACGAGCCAGCTATCAATTTTTATAAAAAACATAAAACTCCGCTCGACAAAGGCTGGATGACAAGAAATTTAAATTTGGTGACTTTTAATTTAATCATATTTATCTTCACCTTAAAGGTATGTTTATTCACTACATCCAAATCCCACATTACATCTGCACATATTTGGAACGAAATAATGAGATACTAAGGTGGCTTCTTATGCAAGATATAAGTGCTTGGAGAAGCAGTTTACTTATAGTTTGATAAGAGTTTAATAGTTTTAACCCCCCCTTGGGTCTTTGCATAAGAAGTTCCTGTGCCGGGTAACAAAATTTCATTAGTACAACCAATACAAAGCCTTTCTTGACCTTTTTTCTTTTTCAATAACCTAATAATAAATCAACTTGCTACTTTCTTCAATTAAAAGTACTGAATATTCATTAAGCCCTCAAGACTTATTTTTAGTACCTATATTGTAAGTGGAATAAGGAGAGACACAGGTTGCTTCTTGTGCAAAATATTTGCTTGGAGAAGCAATTTATTTCTAGTTTGATAAGAGTTTAATAGTTTTAATCGTCCCCTTGGGGTCATTGCATAAGAAGTTCCTGTTACTTATTTATTTACTTGCAGTAATATAAAAAATCAATATCAAAGGCCTTTATTGGCCTTTTTTATTTGATAAATATTCTTAAAGATTGATTAAATCATCGATAATCCCTTATATTTAAATCTATCTTGTATACTTAAACAAGGATAAAATAGATCCATTCTCACGCAATTCTTAAATCTTACTTGGAAAAGGAAGAATTGTATTATCTAATGGTAAGAGTTTAATAGTTTTAGCAAGATGTACCTTGGGGCCAACTTTGTGATAATCTCTATTGTTTACGATGGTTTCCCGGTAGTTTAGTTTCGTTCAATTGAATATAATACCGGTCGGCTTGGGCAAGCATCATTTCGAAAAGAACTCATTTGAAGTTCAAGTATATATAAACCATCTAAAATATTATTCGGGACGTATATGAATTCTGTAATTGTCCGTTTCATATTAGTAGCCTTAGGAACTTCCCAAAACGCATGATGAAATGCCAAAGCACCCGTGTCCTGCTCTCTATCAACGGAAGGGAGGTCAACCAATATATGTTCAATTCCATGCGCAATTAAATAGGCAGCAATTCTAGCATCAAGATATGGCGGATTTGTTCCTGTATACGCTCTTGTGATTTTTTGGTCTGAATTGGGTGTTGTCCTTATGATTAAGGCTTCGACATCTTTATTTAAGTGGACAGACTTAAGCTGTTCCAAAGTGATTACTTCGTCCTCATTTTGTTGATCAGGTAAGAAAGATATCAGTTGTGCGTTAAAAAAAAACTGCTTTAAACCATCATTTACAGAATGAAATGCTTCAGTGATATGTCCACAACATTCAGTATGAGTGATATGAGCATGTGGATTAAATGAAATATTCTTAAAGTTAACAACACCTCCCTCAGCAATACTACCAATAAAATTACCATCGCGCACCGGTGTAATAATGGGACTTCCTTGCCCCCAAGCCTTAAGACTATCCTCTTCGGCTCTCAACTCTATAGATAAATCGATAGGTTTTCCGGTATTTATAAAGTCAGTTTCATTCAGATGTAAAATCATAGGCTAATTTAACATATTATTCCTTTATAATTTATTTCATAATTCATCAAAAAGTACAGAACTGCACTATCTTTGTTTCATGGAACAAAAACAAGATAAGCTCAAGGAAATAATTTCGCATGCAAAGGAATATGGCTTTGTATTTCCTTCATCAGAAATTTACGATGGACTTGCAGCAACATATGACTATGGGCAGTTGGGGGCTGAACTCAAGAATAATATAAAACAATATTGGTGGAAGTCTATGACACAAATGCACCAAAATATTGTTGGACTTGACGCATCCATCTTTATGCATCCTACTACATGGAAAGCCTCAGGACATGTCGATGCTTTTAATGATCCATTAATTGATAATAAAGACTCAAAAAAAAGATACCGAGCTGATGTTCTTTTAGAAGAACACATGGAGAAGATTAACAAAAAAATTCTCAAAGAAATAACCAAAGGGAAAAAACGTTTTGTAGATCAATTTGATGAAATTGAATTTAGAAAAACTAATCCCAATGTGCTTAGAAATCAAAAGAAAATAGATGATATTGAAGCTTCAATGAAAAAATCATTAGAAGAAAATGATTTAGAAGCACTTAGAGATCTTATTGTTGAGCTAGAAATCTCATGTCCAATTTCAGGTTCAAAAAACTGGACTGAAGTGCGACAATTTAACCTTATGTTTTCAACTGAAATGGGTTCAGTTGCTGGAGATGCCTCAACAATATACCTCAGACCTGAAACAGCTCAGGGTATATTTGTAAACTTCCTAAATGTCCAAAAATCAGGTCGAATGAAAATCCCATTCGGAATCGCTCAAATAGGGAAAGCCTTTCGAAATGAAATTATCGCAAGACAATTTATATTTAGAATGCGTGAATTTGAGCAAATGGAAATGCAATTTTTTGTTCCACCGGGAGAAGAATTAAAATGGTACGACTATTGGAAAACCGAAAGAGAAAAATGGCACAAAAATCTTAACCTAGGCGAAGACTTGCATCGATTCCATGACCATATTAAGCTCGCGCACTATGCCAATGCCGCATGTGATATAGAATTCGACTTCCCTATGGGCTTCAAAGAACTTGAAGGGATTCACTCGAGAACAGATTTTGACTTGAAACAGCACGAAAAACATTCTAATAAAAAATTAAGTTACTTTGACCCAGAACGCAACGAAAGCTACGTACCGTATGTTATTGAAACCTCTATTGGACTTGATAGGATGTTTCTGGCTGTTCTAAGTGCCTCATTTACCAAAGACATCCTTGACGATAACGCATCTAGAGTTGTTCTGAAAATACCAGCACCACTGGCACCCGTTAAAGTCGCTATTTTACCTCTTGTTAAAAAAGATGGCCTGCCCGAACTTGCAAATGACCTGGCAAATAAGCTAAAATTTGATTACAATTTCCAAATAGATATTAAAGATTCTATTGGTAAAAGATACAGAAGACAAGATGCTATAGGTACTCCTATTTGCGTCACCATTGATCATCAAACAAAAGATGATAATACAGCAACTATTAGGTTCCGTGATTCCATGAAACAAGAACGAGTCTCTTTAGATGAAATTGAACATATCCTAAATCAGCAATTGGGCTGGAAAAACCTGCTCACTAATTTGGCTTAAATTTTGAAATTGATCAACCGTCTTATTTTCTCAATGTTGGCGTTTTTCGCTGCTTTCTCAATGCATTGTCAGATGGTCCTTAATCAAAATGGAGAAGCTTTTAGTGAAAATCAATTCTTCAATGCTCAATTTATTATAAACAATAAAATCAAGAAAATCACTGGTGCCTATTCTTTTAAAAAAGATGGTGATTTAATTCGCGAAGTCCCTGGTTCGTATAGCTACATGTTTGATAAATTAGGAAGAATGATTTCATTGGTCGATTTAAAATGGAATGGGAAGAAATTAGACACAACAGTGCACTTCTTCAATTTTAACTCAAATGGGCAAATTTCGTCCATAAAAAAAACAGAATATGCCGGTGTTACGGAGCAAAAACTTCAATACGATAGCCTGGGACGAATCATAAATATCACAAATTATAGGGTAGCAATAGATGAATTCGGAATAACGACAAAGAGCATCCAAGTAAATCAAGAATCCTTCAGTTATTATAACAACAAAAAAACCACATACAATTCATACGGCTTACCTTATCTCATTTCATCAAAACAAAATGATGGTGATGGCTACCTAATATCAAGCCAAGAAAAACTTAAAAGAAGTGGTACGATCTCAACGAAAAAATATAACTACAACAAAAAAGGCTATTTAGATACCATAAAAACCTTCTACAATAAAAATACAGAAGCTGTTGAGAGTATATCTTTTGCCTATGATCCGTTTGGGAACCTAAAAGAACGACTGCATAAAAAAATGGGAACATTAATTGATGAGATACAACTTGTTTATGATAACAAAACACAACTATTGTATTCCATCATTCGCAGAAATCCCGGGACGAACTTTATCTCCATTATTAGATTCAAAACCTACGAATACTATCCATAAATTAAAATAACAAAACTTTAACAAATCGCTAAAACGGAATGCCAATCTGTTTTTTAAGTTAAGAAGATCAAGTCACTTGTCTTAGCGTATATATTTTATTTAATTTGGCACAATAATTCCAATAGCAAGCAAAACACCTATTACTATGAAAAATTTATACCTATTAGTTTTTACTTTTTTAATGTTTGGAGGTCTATATGGACAAAAAAACAAGAGCAATTACGATTCAAAATGGTTTATTGGATTCAATACTGGGATTACTTGGAGTAGTTCTGATGTTGACAATTCATTCGCCATCAGAGAAGCATTTGAAGGAAGGTCTACGAGTCCAACGGGCTGGAGTATATTTCTTGGTAAATCCTACAACTATGATTACGGTAAGCTACTCAGTTTTGACGTACGAGGGCGCTACTTGCATGGCCACTGGTATGGGCAAAATTCAGAACTAGATTCATCTATGACTTCTATTAACGACGACGCACAAGATATTTATGATCTTTACAATACACAATATGGTGGCTTCATACCTAATTACTATACAGATCTCAGACGTTTAAGTCTTGAGCTGGTCATTCACTTGAATAAAATTCGTGAGAAAACTGGATTTGACCCATACATTTTTGGAGGCTTAGGCTTTTCGTGGAAAACAATCAAAGCAGACTTGACTTCATTAAATGAGTTTAATGAGGCTGAATTATATTCTGAAACTGAAATGCTGAATAATGATATGGATTTTGACTTCGAAACAGATCTAATCCGCAAGCAAAAGCTTTTCATGCCGAGTCTTGGTTTTGGACTTGCCTATGATTTTGGGAAAACATCCATCGGTCTAGAACATAAAACTACATTTACGCGTGGGGACCAGTTTGATGGTTATGCTTCAGAAACGCCGATGCTTGAAAATGATTTATACCATTACACCTCTGCATTTATAAGATTTAGACTTGGGGGTTCAGTAAATACCTCGCGTCCTCCACGCCCAAATCCAAAACCACCAACCTCCTCTAACAATTCATCCTCAGGATTTACGAGTTGTCCTTCTCCTGTTGTAAATATTCTTAATACCAATAACACATCATCAAGTCAAGGCACAATGACTATCGAAGCCCAATTAACGAACGTAAGTTCTGTTGGTGATATAAAACTTACGGACATGAATCAGATGCCTCTTCCATTTGATTACGATTCATTTACGAATAAAGTGACCGCAACAGTATCATTAGCACCTGGGAATAATACCTTTTTTATAAATGCTAAAACGTCTTGTGGTAGTGATATGGCACGTCTAAACGTACAAAATACAACCAGTTCTTCCTCTGGATTCACAAGCTGCCCTTCTCCAATCGTCAATATCTTAACATCCAATAACAATTCAATTAGTGATGGTACGATGTCCATTAGTGCACAAATCGAAAATGTTAATAACGCGTCAGCAATAAAATTAACTAACGCAAATCAAGTGCAACTTGCCTTTAATTTCGATGTAAACACAAAAATGCTTTCTGCAACTGTTAATCTCGTAGAAGGAAACAATTTGTTTTTCATTTCGGCTGCAAATAGTTGCGGCGGTGATTCTGAACAAATAACGGTACAACATACAAATATAAGTTGTCCTTCACCAGAGGTTAATGTCATTAACAGTAATAATTCATCAGCGAGTCAAGGTGTAATAACAATCAGTGCGCTGATTGAAAACGTCAACAACATCTCAGAAATAAAGCTCACAAATACGAACCAAGTAGTTTTGCCATTTAATTATGACTTTAATTCAAAGACCTTGACGGCATCAGTTCCATTATCCGAGGGGACAAATACATTCTACATTTCAGCAATTAACAACTGTGGTGGAGATACAGATCAAATAAACATCACCTTCACCAACACACCGTGCCAAGCTCCAGTAGTGAATGTTTTAAACGCAAACAATGCACAAGTAAACGAAGGTGTCCTCATCGTTAGTACTCAAATCCTTAATGTAAGTAGTGCCTCAGAGATTGTACTTACCAATATAAATCAGCTTTCGGTACCTTTTAACTTTGACATGAATTCTAAAACGTTGACAGCATCTGTTGCGCTAACCGAAGGGAATAATACATTTTTCATCACTGCCTCAAATAGCTGCGGAAGTGACACTGATCGATTAAATGTTGAATATTCAAATTGTTCAGCACCTTCAGGAACCTTTGTTAATCCGTTATCAACAACAACTGTGGCGTCATCTAGTCTTTTAATTCAAGCAAATATTCTTGAGATAGCGGATGCTGGACTGATCAGACTATTTGTAAACAACAATCAGTTATTTGGTTTTAACTTTAACCCGTCAACTGGACTTTTACAAGGCAATCTATCACTGACCCCAGGGCAAAACAATATTCAAATTGATTTTGCTAACGACTGCGGACAAGGGACTATTAGCAGCACAATAATTTACGAATCATGTGAACCCCCTGTCATAGAGTTGATTTACCCTTCAGCTTCAGGAGCAACTACGAATATTCAAAATCAAAATATTAATATTCAAATAACAGGCACAGATGTAAGCAAGAATAACATTCAAATCAAAGTTAATGGTAAGCTTATGAATATATCAGCTGCTTCATATGTGAATGACTTGTTGAGCTTTTCTGTAGTTTTAGCACCGGGAATTAATACCATTTCAGTTGATATTCAAAACGGATGCGGAGCTGATTCCGAGGTATTCACAATTGATTTTGAGAATTGTACTGCACCTTCGATTATATTCAATGGAATTCAATCAGGACTTGTGACAACTCAATCGAGTCTTGGTTTGAATCTTACAATTAATGAAATATTTGGAGCCCAAAATATCACTTACAAATTGAATGGGAATAGTATGCAAGGCCTCATTTTCAATGCACAAAATAAAACCCTGTACGGAAACATTGCACTAATACCTGGTGATAACTATTTTAATGTGAGCGCTACAAATGACTGTGGGACAGCGGTCGAAACATTACATATCATTTATAATGATTGTAAAGATCCCACCATTACAATCACAAGTTTGGGTTCTTTAAGTGGAGGCACAAATGTTTCTGTGACTAATCCTTCTTACTCTCTAGTAGCACAATTGAGTAATGTAACTCATTCCCAGTATATTTCAGTGAAACAAAACGGACAAAACCTCAACTACTCCTTTATGCAAGGGAATTTATTAAGCAATTTAACCCTTAACCCAGGATTGAATACGATTACGGTTTCAGTAAATAGCCCATGTGGAAGTGCAAGCGCGAACTTGACAGTAGTATATGACGATTGTCAAGCTCCGAATATAAGCTTAAAATTACCGGCGAGTAATTCACATGAGAGTACGAGCCAAAAGGTTCAAGTCATTGCGAAATTGACGAATATCACCAATCAGGGACAGATTACGGTTTTAAGTGGTGGAACTTCGATTCCTTTTGCCTTTAACAATGGTATCGTCAAAACTCAAGTGATGCTTTCTGATGGTCAAAACAACATAATTATCAGAGTTAAAAACCCATGTGGTGAGGACACTGAAAACATCTCTATTTCGTATGAGCCTTGTCTAACACCTCAAATCGTTATGAATCCGAGCACTCCATCTGTAGTAATGACTGCACAGGTCCAATTAAATGCATTTATCCAAAACTATGCAGCGAATACCAATATTACAATAACAGTTAATGGCCATGCGATAGCTCCTTCAAACTTTCAAATTAATAATGGAAACCTATCGGGCTTGATTCCTTTAAATAATGGTTCAAACACAATTTCTGTATACGCAGTAAGCCCTTGCGGTTCTGATGCGAAGGAGTTCTCAATCCTACGATGTAAAAACCCATCGGTAAACTGGATTAATCCTGCACTTGTAAACACAGTAGTAACAAATGGCACATTCACTTTACAAGTATTGGCAAACAATGCCTTTACCGCGTCAAGTATTACACTAAAACTAAACGGATCACCTATTAGTTTTAATTACAATAGTAATACAGATGAATTGACGACAACTGTCAATTTAGTACCAGGCAACAACACGTTTTCGATAAAGATTGCTAATACGTGCGGAATAGCGAACTCTTATATTAAGGTAATTTACCAAACAGGAAATAATGGTTCAAACGGAAACAACGGAATGAATGGCTCCAATGGTAGTAATGGAATGAACGGTTCAAACGGAAACAACGGGATGAATGGTAACAATGGAACGAATGGTTCTAATGGAAATAATAATTCCGGAAATTCTAATAGTAACAACGGTCAAGGAAACAACACCGATGGCGTCAATGTTTTGAATCCTGGACAAGGTGGTGGTGGACCAAATGGACAAAATGATCCTAGTGGTAATTCAGATGACGAAAATCAAGGTAATGGCTCAAGTAACATGGGTACAAATGGTAATAAAGTAGGGCAAAATAATAAGTCCATTACCCCGACAACCTCAACACAAAAAAACAAAGGAGGATCGAACATCAAAAAACCTACACCTAAGCCGTCTAATATAAAGTCGAACAAGCCAAATAATAGTTCAAATAGTAAGGAGGTCCCTAACCCAAAAATCCCTTCAAAAACGGCAGGAAAAGGAAAAGGCCGATAGGCCTTTTTTTATTGGTTTCACTACAGTTTTCTCATTTAATCTTACTATGTTTGCAGACTAAAATTATTATAGATTATGGCACTAATAGGGAAAATCAGAGAAAAGTCAGTTCTACTTGTAATCATTATAGGTCTTGCGCTACTTGCATTTATAGCGGGTGACTTCTTTAGTACACGCGGAGGTGCTGGTTCAACTGGAGAATACGGCGTAGGTCATGTTTTTGGAGAGAAGGTGGATATGAATAGATATGAATACCTGCGTTCGAAGTTTCAAGATAATGCATGGCCAATACTCATTGATTCAATGATTATGTCAAAAGAGTACCAAGATCTTGGTATTTCAATTTCTGATAAAGAGCTGAATAGTTATTTAATGGCTACTGACGGTTTCGATATTTGCCCAGATCAGAACATACGTTCTTTCTTTACAGACTCTCTAACGGGTCAGATTACTGAACAATCCAAAATAAATGGTCGTGTTAAGCTAAAACAACAGCTTACTGATATTAAAAAAGACAAAGCAAGATGGGATGGTGTGAAACGCTACTATTCAAATCAAAGAATGAATCAAAAGTATTTAGAAGTTGTAACACAAGGACTATACGTTTCGAGCCTTGAGGCAAAAGACGATTTTAATAATAAGAACCTTAGAAAGGATATTGATTATTTATTGAAAAATAACAACGCAATACCAAATGAAAACATAGAAGTAAAAGATGCGGACCTTGCAACTTACTTCTCCGCTCATAAATGGGACGCAAGATATCAAAGTAATGAAGCTTATAAAGTGGTTAAGTTTTTTAGTATCGACGAAGCACCTTCATCAAAAGACACATCTGACTTCAACGCCAAATTTGAAAATTTTAAAAGTGGCTTAGCTAACGCTAGTAATGATACAATATATTCTAATTCTAAAAGTGACATTAAATTATCGTTCTTTAATTCACGTTCTACATTCGTTCCTGAAGGGCATTTCAAAGCAGATGACTTATTCACCTATCCAAAAACGATGGACTCAACATTTGCAAACGCTGAAATCGGAGAAATTGTTGGCCCATACGCATGTGGTCAAAAAATGAAAACACAAACCAATGGTCTTGACTATTACGCGATATCAAAAGTAATTGGAAAAACACCTGCACGAATTAAAGCAAGGCATATTTTACTTCAGGTTAGTACAAATAGAGATTCAGCAGCAACAGCCGTATTGGCTAAGGGTCTATTGAAACAAATTCAAGCATCAAATGATAAAAACGCAACATTTAAAAGCCTAGCGAAAGCAAATTCTGCGGATGCAAGTATTGAATTTGACAACCTTTTGGAACTCACTTTGATTTATCCAGAACAAACAAGAACAAAATTCTATGGTAAAGAAATTTCTGAATTCTGTGCAGGAAACGTTGCGGGATCGGTTTCTGTTATTCAATCGAGTCTTGGAACACACATTGTAGAAGTTATTGAAAAAGATGAAAAAAACCTACCTAAACTGGCTACAATCTTTAAAGAATTTAAACCTTCAGAAGAAACAATGAATGCCAAAGAAAAAGAATCTGACAACATACTAAGTGCGCTTTATCGAGGGACTAAAAAGCTCAACTCACCAAAAGATATAAGAAAATTCTTTGATTCTGTTGTTCAAAAACAATCCTACAGAGTAAGATCACTTAAATTAATTGATAATAACCCAATTGTCCCTGCTACCTTCTTAAACAGCTTAAATGCCGGAGATAGATTAATTCGTGCAGCCTATAAAGAAGGTTCTAAAGTCGGCACATTGGTTGGAAGACCAATTAGAGATAAGAATACTTATGTCATTGGTATAGTTTATTCTTCAAGATCAAAAGGAGCTCCAGGCTTCAATGAGGTTGAGGAAGAAATGAGAACGGCATACATCAATGCTAAAAAATCTGAATTAATCGTTAAAGATTTTGGAAGTAATTCTATTCAAGATATTTCAGAGGAACAGAACATCAAAATACAAACTGCAAGCATTTCACTCAAAAGCCTTAACAATATTGACCCCAAGGTCGCAGGCGCCCTGTATGCTGCGAAAAATAATAAGGAAAATATATCACTTCCTCCAATGGTCGGAAAAAATGGTGTTTACAAAATATTTTTGACAACGACAGCAGTTCCTGTTGAGAAAAAAAGCTTCCAAGTTGAAAAGGATGTAATGAACAAAGAACTAATTACCAAATTAGTTAAAACACCTATTACCTTTAGTCAAAACAGACAACGATCTGAGGAAAGTTACTTGATTAATGGTTTGTATCAAAGGGCAAATGTTATCGACAACAGAAAGTTACTTCAATTGAATATAAGAAACTAGGGTTTAAGGATCTCGAATAGGCCATTTAGGAAACTTACTTTGTATGAGCTCCAGCGTGAATCTTCCATGTAGTAATCAGTCGATATAATTTGAGCACCGCTGCGTTTGGCAGCCTCCCAGGTTTGATAACTGTTTTCTCTGGATTCAACTGTACCCGCATCTGATCTCGTTCTAACCATAAAACTTTGAGATAGCCTTTGAATATCTACCTCACTAGAAACAGCGTTGTTACGCAGAAGGAAAACAGTATTCTCGTCATGTTGCGTGCCATATTGGAACATTAAAGGATTCAAAAAAGATTTATATAAGTGATTATTGTTTCCCTCAAGAATAAAAATAAATTTCCCTTTAATCTCCGTTAATAGAGGCCATCCTTCTTTATTGATTCTTTCTCTCAGCGTCGAATATACTATTTTAAAATCGTTTGGCGAAAACATTTGATCCTCAGTAAATACCGCTCTTATTTCCGACTCAAGTTCCTTATATGCATTGGTATTAAAAGGAATACATTTCTTAAAACCGAGCCTTTGTAAAATTCTAGATTCATCCCCAAGATGTGAACCTTTCGCCTCAATATTGATATAAATAGGTAAGTGATTGGGATGTGCCTCGCTCCAAGAACGCAACTCAAGTAATGCTGAATTAAATGTCAAATAATTAGTCTCAAAATCTACATCAGAAATGTGCAGTAACTTAAATCCAGGTTCTTTTAGCGTTTCACCTTTTATTCGTTGTTTTTGACCGAAAAGAAATAGATTTACACGACGTCTTTTATAATGTCCTCCTTTCGGATCATAATTCACATCCAGTTCAATTCCCCTTATCCCGTAGTCATCAAATTGCTTTTTAAATGACAAGTGTCCATAGTCAATAAAATCAGGGTTTTTTTCAGGTCCTAGTTTATTTTCGAATCTCTTTAAAAAGTCTAAAACGCGGGGGTCAGGTTTTCTTTTGTAACTATTGTGAGAGGCCAAAATCCTTATGCGATTCATCGGCATTGTGTCAGATAACACTTGGCCATATACAATTGTATGAACCGAAAAAATGAACAAAATAAATACGAAAAGCTTCATCAATCAAATCAGCAAATCATACCTACCAAACCGCCTTGGCTTAATCATCCAATATCTAAATCAGAAAACAAATCGTTATCAACACTTTCGGGCATAGTTACCTTCAATAGAGGTTCACGCTCCATGGCTCTTGCAATTGCAAAATTTGCATTCTCATTGCGAGCCCAACTCCTTCTTGCAATACCATTATTGACATCCCAATGTAGCATTTGACTAATATTTACTGAAGCACGCTCACTGCCATCAATCAGCATTCCAAAACCTCCATTAATAACTTCGCCCCAGCCTACGCCACCTCCATTATGAATAGATACCCAAGTCGCACCGCGGAAACTATCTCCAATAACATTCTGAATTGCCATGTCTGCAGTATATCTTGAGCCATCATAAATATTAGAAGTCTCTCTATACGGAGAATCAGTTCCCGAAACATCATGATGGTCTCTACCGAGAATCACAGGGCCGATTTGATTCTCTTTTATAGCTTGATTAAAGGCTTCAGCTATTTTCATTCTACCTTCCGCATCAGCATATAAAATTCTCGCTTTAGAGCCAACAACCAACTGATTCTCTCGAGCTCCTTTTATCCACCTTATATTATCAGCCATTTGTTGCTTAATTTCTGGAGGACTCGTCAACATCATCTTCTCTAAAACAACACAAGCAATTTCATCTGTCTTATCAAGGTCTTCTTGTCGCCCTGTAGCACATACCCATCGAAATGGTCCAAATCCAAAATCAAAGCACATTGGTCCAAGTATATCTTGAACGTAAGAGGGATAAATAAAATCATCTCCGTTTTCAGCTCTTAATGCCGCTCCTGCCCTCGTTGCTTCCAATAAGAAGGCATTACCGTAATCAAAAAAGTAAGTGCCTTTATCCGTATTTCTTTGAATCGCAGCTGCATGCCGTATTAGGCTCTCTTTTACTTTTAATTTAAACTTCTCAGGTTCTGAGGCCATCATTTGATTTGATATCTCAAAACTTTGTCCGACAGGATAATACCCTCCAGCCCATGGATTATGCAAGGAAGTCTGGTCTGAACCTAAATCAATATGAATATTTTCAACATCAAACTTTTCCCACACATCAACAATATTTCCTAGATAGGCTATTGAGACTACTTCTTTTCGCTCTTTTGCTACTCGAATACGTATACAAAGGGCATCAAGATCCTCTATAACTTCGTCAACCCAGCCTTGTTCATGACGTGTTTTTGCTGCTTTAGCATTGACCTCGGCTGTTACGGAAATTACACCAGCAATATTCCCGGCCTTTGGTTGTGCACCAGACATTCCACCAAGTCCAGCAGTCACAAATAACTTTCCTTCCTTTGATTCATTAGGCTTTGTCATTTTTCGAATTGCATTCAGAACCGTAATAGTCGTACCGTGTACAATTCCCTGTGGACCAATGTACATATATGACCCAGCTGTCATTTGACCGTATTGTGTTACACCCAATGCATTGAATTTTTCCCAATCGTCAGGCTTAGAGTAATTTGGTATCATCATACCATTCGAAATGACCACTCGAGGAGCGTTTCTGTGAGAGGGAAATAAACCCTGAGGGTGTCCAGAGTTCATAACTAAAGTTTGCTCATCCGTCATTTCAGAGAGATACTTCATTGTCAATCTGTACTGAATCCAATTCTGAAAAACCGAACCATTACCTCCATAGGTAATAAGTTCGTGTGGGTGCTGAGCAACGGCCAGACAAAGATTATTCTGAATCATTAGCATAATTGCTTTGGCCTCAGCACACTTACCGGGATATTCTGAGATGGGTCTCGCAATGATTTTATTATCTGGGCGAAATCTATGCATATAGATTCGACCAAAAACATTTAATTCATTTAAGAATTCCGCTATTAATTGTGGATGTTGGTCTTTGGGAAAATAACGTAATGCATTCTTAAGTGCTAACTTCTTTTCTACTCTAGTTAAAATTGCTTTACGTTTTGGCGCATGATTTATTGCCGGATTAATTGGCTTTTCTGCAGGAAGTTTAACTGGTATTCCTTCTAAAATTTCTTCTGCAAATGACTTCATACTTTTTTTTTCGAAAACAAAGTTAGGTGACTCCTAGTATTTAAGCACGACAAAACCATGCTTTTGTACGGGTTGCCCTCCTTCAAAGGTCGCATCAATTTTATAGAAATAAGTGCCCTCTTTGACAAGCTCTCCTGATTTATTTGTGCCTTGCCAGGATTCAGCAGGGTCATTATATTCATAGATTATATTACCCCATCGATTCAATATCAAACAATTAAATTGATCAATTCCATTATAATTTACGAAGAACTCGTCATTTCCAGCGGTAGAGGACAACACAAGAACATTCGGTACTTCGAGATCACAACCGTACATACCCAGGCTAGCTATATCTGAGACTTCACCACATGCGTGATTTAAGGAAACAATATATTCGCCCTCTTGATTAACCGTAATAGATGATCCTTCTTCACCGTTACTCCAGAAAAGTGAATAATCAATGGGGTAGCCTGCTTGCACAGGCTCAGGAATACCAAGTGCATTTAATGAAACTGTAGAACCGATACAAACATTTGTATCCATTGCAATTACGATATAATTCGGAGGGAAAGATACTGTCATTGATTGATTTGAAGCACACGTAGGATATGTAAATATAAGTTCATACAAACCGGCAATTGAGGTTTCAACATACGGACTCAAAACATCACCATCTATTGAAATCTCTGTGTCAGGAGATGACCAGAAACCTCCATTTGGGGCAATAGTACCATTTAACTGAAATGCATAATCACAAACAGTAGTGTCGTTAGGGATTGAGGCATTCGGTAATATTGTAAAGTTCTCTGTGACATCAACACATTCATTTGATACCGTAAACACGTAGGTGCCAGTATCATTTAGCACCAATGTAGAATCTGTAGACCCATTTCCCCATTCGTAAATTAGGGTTGGAACATAACCAGGATCAAGGTCATTCGCGGTGACAATAGGAACGAGTTCGAAATTCGTACCGGCACAAACAGTCGTATCAGGCATTTCAGTGTATAAAAATGGGGGGAAATGAATTTGTGCTTCCGTGGTAATATTACATTCATTATCAGTGTAGAAGACATCGAAATATCCACCTGACGAAGAAGTTATTAAAGGGTTATTATTGAGGATATCACTAAATGTTATAGCCGTATCTAATGTAGACCATTCTCCACCGCTAAATGAAATCGTTTCCGATACTTGAAAAGCCAAATCACAAGCTATTGTATCTAGGAAAATCTCTGGACCTTCGGTTACGGTAAATGAAACAGTCGTATCAAATGGACAACCAAAATCATCAGTAACATTAAACGTATAACTGTAAGTTCCAGCAGCGTTAGGCTCAACTTCAATCAATGTGTCATTCATCCCGGATGTAATTGTTGGGTCTTCTGACCACCAGCTCGTATCTGCAGAGGTTTGGTAAGATCCAAGACCTGGAAAGTAAGATGCATCAAAAAATAATCCCCATTCAAAAATATAACCATCATCAATTCCTATATTGTCCTGAACAAAAATCGTCCAATTCCCATTAACAGGACATCCTACAAGACTATTAAAAGAGTCCTCAGGTTGGTAAATAACGTTTGGATTTATGGAGGGCCCATTATTTCCAAAATTAGGGGCCGGTATGGTATTCCCTAAATTGTCAGTTATAGATCCATTAATATCATTAAAGACCGAACTAAAGCAATACTCCCATCCTTCACCCGGACCGCCTCCACCAGAATCATCTATTGGATCCCCCATATAGGTACCACCACCAGAATTACCACCAGGTAAAAACCCTCCCGTATATGAATTTACCAAGGGAACAATGGTGCCGTTTGGACACTGTAACCAAATTTCTAAATCTCCTAAATATGAATGTTCCATAGTGATACATACTTGATTTAGATCCTGGTCATCTGTAATTGTAGAACCTCCCGGGAAACCATTAATGGTAATGGGAGCCTCATATTGTTGACCAGAGCCATCCGGCAAATACGTGAGGCCTGCAAAATTGCCTCCCAACTCAAATGTGCCAGGAGGAATTGTAACACCGACAGTATCTTGAGGTGTAATACCGCCAATAAGTGTTGTATTTGCTCCAAGACAAACCGAATCCTGGAGTGGGCCTGTGCCCGCAAAACTTGGTAGCAATGAAACTCTTACCTTACTTCGAACACGGTCGTTTAAAGGGAATTGATCTTCTATTTTCAGGTCAACAAGGTAGCCTGATCTAGCAGGAGGTGTAAACCAAATTGAATCATTATTGGGATACACATTTCCATCAGTAATATTCCATTCAAAATCGATATCTGTATTTACATTCTGAGAATACCCAAAACCCGTAGAATTTAGAGAATTAGGAAAAATGGGCTTCGCTATAAAAAGAATACTATCCCCAAAACAAATGTCTACGAATCCCGTATCTGTTGGATTGATTGCATCTGGACCTGTACCATTAACATATGCCTCCATATGCGCCTCAAAAGGTTGAAATTGGTTACCACACGAAGCATTTGCTTCCCAACCCGTTCCCTCACCGGCTCCATCGGAAATGAAAACAACGGTTAAACATCCTGATGGATTATTCCAACTGGCTTGATAGGTGAATCCACCTGGATCCGTAACGGAGTTGTGAATTCCTAACAAAGGAGCAGAAGCATCAGGCCCATCAAAGACCTGAATGAAATCCGAACCATCAACATTGAATTCAAAACCAGCGTTAATGGCAAAGGTAATCGTTGCCTTTGTACCAAGATTTAAATCTGGACAGAAAACCGAAGTGTCATTGAAATTGGGCGGGTAACTCCCGCCTGCACCCGGATCTTGAAAATTCGTTCCTACTATACCAAAGTTGTCGCAATCCATTGGGGAATCCTCAGGAAAACCAGGCTCTCCCATGACCACAGTTTGGGACCATGAATTTAGTGATATTACAATACCTAAAATAAATAATAAAATCGTTCTCATTACAGCTTACTATTTCGTTCATGATTCAAAACCCATAAGGATTTTACCACGATAATTTTATCCTGCTCTTTCCAGTAATAATACTGATTTTGTTTTTCAATTTTAAAATTGAAATCTAAAAAAGATGCTTCTTTTATTGAAACTTCATTTGAAACATGATTCAAATTCGAGTGTTTTAACTCATTATATTCTCCGAATTCCAATCCGTTATCAACAGCATAGGCTAATATTTCATAGTCGGAGACCTTGTTGGTTTTTAGAGAATCTAACTCCTCTTGTGTATAACTACGAAGCAGTTGGTTTTGACTTAAAGAATAAAAACAATTGAATAGTAAAAGGAGGAAGGATAATAAAACTTTCATAAATAAATCGTTTTCATCATTAAAGACCTAAAAATCGTTGAAAAGTTGCTCCTATTGTTCAAAGAAAATTTAAAGTCAAACGACAATTAAAATTAGTTTTGTAAAGTTAGCAATACTATCCAATAATTAAAACCATGAATAAAGAGCATTTAAAATCAATTGCATCGCAAGTAAGAAGAGACATTGTTAGAATGGTGTCGGCAGTGAAATCAGGGCATCCAGGCGGGTCTCTCGGCTGTGCAGACTTCCTGACCTATCTATACTTTGAAGCGATGATTGAAGATTCATCAAACTTCAGTATGGATGCCAAAGGGGAAGATGTGTTTTTTCTTTCTAATGGCCATATCTCGCCAGTTTGGTATAGTGTTCTTGCAAGAAAAGGTTATTTCCCTGTGCCTGAGCTAGCTACTTTTCGAAAAATCTCTTCAAGATTACAGGGTCACCCCTCAACTGATAAAAATCTTCCCGGAATTAGAATGGCGTCTGGTTCTTTAGGACAAGGATTATCTGTTGCAATTGGCACAGCAGAAACAAAAAAATTAAATCACGATTCATCAACGGTATATACCCTTCATGGTGACGGCGAACTTCAAGAAGGTCAGATTTGGGAAGCAGCAATATATGCCGCTGCGAACAAAATTGATAACCTAATTGCAACCATTGATTTCAATGGCAGACAAATCGATGGTGACATAGAAGATGTTCTTTCTTTAGGCTCATTGAAAGATAAATGGCAAGCTTTTGGATGGGAAGTTTTTGAAATGGATGGTCATGATTTTGAAAACATACACCAAATAATGTCTGCAGCAAAAAATAAACTTGGTAACGGAAAGCCAATTATCGTTATAATGGCAACAGAAATGGGGATGGGTGTTGACTTTATGATGGGTACCCATAAATGGCATGGTGTCGCGCCAAACGAAGAACAATTAACTTGCGCTTTGCGCCAACTTGAAGAAACTTTAGGTGATTATTAGTGTATAATATTTTTTCCATTCTTTTGATAAGCGTTAGTTTGATTGCTCATAGTCAAACCCAAACGAAGATACTTTTTATTTTGGATGCTTCCAACAGCATGAATCTTAAATGGGAGAATCAAACGAGAATGGAATCGGCTAAAGAAATCCTAACCAGTTCGATAGAAGAACTCAGAGGAATCCCAAATCTTGAAATTGCATTGCGTGTTTATGGACACCAGTCTGCGATTAGCAATACATCTCAAGACTGCAATGACACCAAGTTAGAGGTCCCCTTTGGAAAAAACACTATTGATGCCATTAAGAAAAAAATTAAACTTTTATCTGCGAAAGGCGCCACACCTATAGCGCGTTCGCTTGAAGCCGCCGCTGGAGATTTTCCCACGAAAGAGGGAAGAAACTTTATAATTCTCATCACTGATGGCCTTGAATCTTGTGACAATGACCCCTGCCTCATCGCCCAAAAACTTAAAGAAAAAGAAGTGAATGTAACGCCATTTGTAATTGGTATAGGTCTCGACTTAAGCTACCTTGAAAAATTCAATTGTATTGGTTCGTTTACAGAAGCTGAAAACAAAAAAACTTTTAAAGTAGTACTCTCTAATATCATAGATAAAGCATTACTTAATACGACCGTTCAGGTAAACCTGAATGACTTAGCGCTTAATCCGAAAGAGACTGATGTTAGTTTATTCTTTTATCGTGTCGGGACTAAAGAACTACTCCATACGTATACGCACACATTGAATAGATATAAAAATCCAGATACGTTAATTTTAGACCCTTCAATTCATTACGATATGGAAGTGGCAACATTACCTCCGATACAAAAGTTTGATATACAAATAATAGAACACGCACACAATACAATTAATGTTGACGCCTCACAGGGCTTCTTAAAATTCATAAGCTCACGCAGTGGATATAACGTTAAATACCCTGCAAGGGTTTATCAAAAAAATATAGCCCAAGAACAAAGCATAAACCATCAAAATCTTGGAAGCACGCAAAAATATTTAATTGGCAACTATGATCTTGAAATCTTCACATTGCCTAGAACCTATCGCTCTGTTACAATCAATGAAAATAAAACAACAACTATCGATATACAGGCACCGGGAATTTTAGACTTAAAAACAGCAAAGTTATACGTTGGTCAGATATTTGTCAAAAGGAAATCAGGAGAATATGAATGGGTCTGTAATTTAAATTCACAGGTGCGCGCTCAAAAATGGCAGCTCCAGCCCGGAGATTATAAAATTGTATACAGAGAAAAAGCGAAATTTTCAAGCGCTTACACAAATGAAAAAAAGTTTGGTATTAAAACATTAAACACGAATAATTTAAAATTATAACTATGGAAGGCATTGAGATATTAGGAAATAAAGACACACGATCCGGCTTCGGAGAGGGATTAGCAGAATTAGGTGCAGAGAACGAAAATGTAGTAGCACTTTGTGCTGATCTTACGGGATCGCTTAAAATGAATGCCTTTCAGAATGCTTTCCCAGAGCGCTTCTTTCAGGTTGGAATTGCAGAGGCGAATATGATGGGCATGGCTGCTGGAATGACCATTGGAGGTAAAATTCCATTCACAGGTACTTTTGCGAACTTTTCAACAGGGAGAGTTTACGATCAAATTAGACAGTCCATTGCCTATTCCCAAAAAAATGTAAAAATATGTGCTTCCCACGCAGGTTTGACTTTGGGTGAGGATGGCGCTACACATCAAATATTAGAGGATATTGGAATGATGCGAATGCTCCCAAATATGACCGTTGTTGTCCCAGCAGACTTTAATCAAACAAAACAAGCAACTAAAGCAATTGCAGAATATAAAGGAGCGGTTTACTTGCGTTTTGGAAGACCCGTAATGCCCATATTTATAAAACCAGATACTGTTTTTGAGATTGGAAAGGCAGATATTATTCAGAAAGGTAAGGACGTTACTATTATTGCATGCGGTCACATGGTTTGGAAATCGATCGAAGCAGCTAAATCATTGTCAGCTTCTGGAGTCTCTGTGGAGCTCATCAACATGCATACGATTAAACCTATTGATAAAGGTTCAATTTTAAAATCTGCTGCAAAAACAAAGTGCATCGTTACTGCTGAAGAGCATATGGCTAATGGTGGTTTAGGAGAAGCTGTCGCGCGAGTTCTAGCATCAAACACCCCGTGTCCGCAAGAGTTTATTGCTGTAAATGATTCTTTTGGAGAGAGCGGAAAACCAATGGACCTCATGGAAAAATATGGATTGGGAGCTTCTCATATTCATGATGCTGCGCTAAAAGCAATTCAAAGAAAATCCTAGCTTTTTAATATATCAAGTAACGTTTTAATAGACGGTATTTTTGGAAGGCATACTTTGTTCTCGCAAAGATATATTCCTGTCTCCTTGTAGGCACTTGACATAGGGATTTCTTGATGATAGGACACGACTCTATTTGAACGGATTATCGCAGATAAATCAGCCTTCGCAGGCATATCACTTGTCAAAACGTGGATCTCTTTAATACCGACAAACAAACGATAATACAGTGCCATCCAATTTAAATAACCATTTGGATATTTATTAATGAACACGAGAATCTTTCCTAACATTTGATGACTTTTTTCTACCCAGTCTTCTTTTCTAAAGTAAACCCCTAAAAGTTGAAGATTGTGAGCCATAACGGAATTTGAAGACGGGATAACATCATCATCTATATCAATTTTTCGCGCAATTAATTTAGACGCTTTCTCTGTATAAAAGAATAAGCCTTGCTCCTCGCTATAAAATTCCGACAGAACGTAATCACTCATCTTTTTAGCATGCTCTAAATAACATAAATCGCCTTTTATCTGATATAACTTAATGAAAGCTTCAATCGTCAAAGCATAATCATCGAGAAACCCATTTATACTTGAAATATCATTGACATGATTTCGATAAAGCGCGCCTTTAGATTGCAACTGTCGATTTATAATCCAATTTGCAATGCATACTGCCTCTTCAATAAAAGATTCATCGTTAAAAGCAAGATAGGCTTGCGAAAGACCATTAATCAAAAGTGCATTCCAGGCAGTCAAGGACTTTGAATCAATTATTGGCGCCTCTCGCTTCTCACGATGAAAAGCAAGGATGCGTTTGACTCGGTTTACATTTTCATTGGCTTGCTTTATCGACCACTTATTATTAGCTGCGAATTGCTTTAACTCCTGCTTTCGCTGAAGGATAAAGAGTCCATCTTCCCATGATTCATCATTTCGGATATAATAAAAGTCTTTAAACCAATTAAAATCAGGACCTAATATTATCTTCAACTCCTCCATTCTCCAGCAATAATATATACCCTCAGCACCATCGCTATCGGCATCTTGTGCACAAAGATACGATCCGGACCGTGTCTTTAAACTCTTCATTAAATAAATAAAAGTCTCATTTACAATTGAACGGTAAAACTCAGAATCATACTTTGAATCAGAAAACAATGCAGCTTTACTATACAAACCCAATAGCTGCGCATTGTCATATAACATTTTTTCGAAATGCGGCACCTTCCAAACAACGTCAGTTGAATACCTCGAGAAACCACCGCCAATATGATCATAAATACCTCCATTACCCATAGAAGTTAATGTCTTACGAAGATGCTGACTAATCATATCATCTTGCTCTTGGAAACCATATTCCAATAAAAAATCAAGATGATTCGGAAGAGGGAACTTTGGTACATATTGGTAACCCCCAAAATCTAAATCAAAGGTTCCTTTTAATTTGACCATCCAATCTTGAAGTGTCTCGATATTAACAGAAAATGAAGCAGTAATATGTTCATATGCCTTATCCTCAAGGTTTTCTTGGATTTCTTTTGCAAATGTTTCTACACGGGCAGGTTGTTCTTCATAGGTCAGAACCAATGCATTTAGGACCTCCAACCATTTTTCTTTTGTAAAGTAAGTCCCGCCATATATTGGTCTACCATCAGGCATTAATATACAATTTAATGGCCAACCGCCCTGGACACCCATAAGTTGAATCGCAGACATATAAAGCTGATCTACATCGGGACGCTCTTCTCGATCGACTTTAACGTTTATAAAATGCTGATTCATTAGTTGGGCAACATGATCATTTTCAAAACTTTCATGCTCCATTACATGACACCAATGACAAGCCGAATAACCAATACTTACCAACACGAGTTTCCCACTCTGTTTTGCGAAATCAAAAACATGGTCTGACCAAGGCTGCCAATGCACTGGGTTTTTTGCATGCTGCAAGAGATATAAGGAAGTTTCACTTGACAGATTATTCTCTTTGACCATTAGTGATTGTTTTAAAAACTATATTTGTTTAGCAAAGTTTTTTAATGAAGGAATATAGACCGATAAATGTACTTTTTTTTCTTTTATTTACCAGTTCGTTGCTGCTTCCAATTGTCTATTTTGCTCCAGACGATGGCTATGCGATTTTTGGTAAAAACTTAAAGTTTCTCACCTGGAAAAACCTCATCACTCCTAAAAATCAACAGAAAAAAAATATTGATTTTCTTGATGATGTTGATGTTTCAGATATAAATGACGAGTCCTTTAGCGCCCAACTAGACAACTCGAAATCCGAACTTGGATTGCCCTCAAAAAGCAGTTTCCTTGCAGTTAATAGTCAGACACGGCTTGAACAGAATGATGAAGCAAAAGTGAATCTCAGTGCATTCTTTAACAAACTCAGAAACATTACTTCACGAAAGGAAAAGATTAGCATTTTCCATTATGGCGATTCTCAAATTGAAGGAGATCGAATGACTGCCTTTATCCGACAAAGGTTACAAAGCCAGTTTGGCGGAGCTGGACCTGGATTAATCCCAAGTATCAACGTATATAGTACAATCTCTTTTGGACATAATTATTCAGGTAATTTCAAGCGAAAAATTATTTTCGGAAAAGAAAAACTGAGTACTAAAAAATATGGCGCGATGCTTTCTGCTGCAATCTTTGAAATTGACAGTCTCGCATTTAAACAAAATATCCCCACCGAAGCTTGGATTGAACTGACACCCTCTACAAAAGGCTATACACGATGCAAGGCATACACGAACGTCAATCTTTTCTACACGGGCTGTATTGATACCTGTGCGATTGAGGTGTTTTTAAATGGTGAACTTTATTCTTCAGATTCATTGGTAAATGACGGATCGCCTCATAAAATTTCTTTTAAATTTCCAACAACACCAAAAAAGCTCAGGCTTGTTTTCAAATCAAAAAGCAGTCCTACAATCAACGGAATCTCTCTAGAGGGAGATATTGGTGTTCAGATGAATAATGTTGCTATGCGAGGATCCTCGGGCACCCAATTCACCTCTTTAGAACAGGAAACATTCTCATTTATGCATAGGTCCCTCAAAACAGGATTAGTTGTTATGCAATTTGGAGGAAATTCAATTCCCTTTTTTAAAGATAGTAGTAGCGTTCGCTCATATGCGCGCAGGTTTAAAAGACAAATTGAATTTGTTAAAAAGTGTACCGATAATGCTGCAATTATCGTTATTGGACCGAGTGACATGTCACAATTACAAGATGGAATTTATGAAACCTATCCCTTTATTCCGTATTGTATAAAACAAATGAAAAAAGAAACCCTTAATGCAGGTGGGTCATATTGGGATTTATATAATGCTATGGGTGGAAAAGACTCTATGTTTGCATGGGTGGAAAATAATTTAGCCGGGAAAGACTACGTGCACTTCACGACCAAAGGTTCAAAAAAAGCTTCGCAATTGTTTTATGATGCCTTCTTATATGCATATAATAATTGGGCTGAAAATCTAAAGGTCGAAACAGTTGAGTAAATAAATGAATAAATACTTATTCCATATCATATTATGCTTGCCACTAATTGTTTTTAGTCAATTACCTTCAGATTCCAATCGAGTAAACTTATTTGAGACGGTATGTATAGATTCCAATGCAGTCAATCAATTCCCATTTATTAATTTTGACAAAAATCTTTTTGCTTTTCCATCAAACGAACACGCGAATTGGGATATGTTGTATTCTTCAATGGATTCAATGATTCGATTTAAGGATCGAAAACTCAATTTTTATCACATTGGAGGCTCTCATATTCAGGCAGATATTTACACGCATGATTTCAGGAGTTTCTTGCAAAGGAACTGGCCAGGACTTCAAGGTCATCGAGGTTTAGTATTCCCTTTCAATTTGGCAAAAACAAACAATCCAAGTAACTATCGATTTACCTCGTCAAATAAATGGAGTGGATATCGAAGTGTCATTCAGCGACCTAAGTTTGTGCACTATGGTATTACCGGAGCTGCGATTTCTTGCTCAGATTCTCTCATCGACCTGAACTTTATCTATAAAAAAACCAGAGTTAGCCCACCCATTGAAGCATTAAGAATTTACCACAATAGTGGTGTTATCCCTTTTGAATTTAATTTTGGATCTAATGAACTATACATCGAATCTGTGCAACGCTGTGCTGAAATGGGGTATACTGAGATTCAATTTACAGATGCTATTGATTCGCTCGATATTCAATTTATAAGGAACATAAAAGAGTACTATCGACTTGATCTCTACGGGTTTGAGCTCATGAATTCACAACCAGGAATTTCATATAATTCAATAGGGATTAATGGTGCAGGGCTTTATACCTATTTAGATAATGAGTTTTTTTTAAGGGATCTCAAACAATCTCCTCCTGATTTCTTTGCCTTTTCTGTTGGAACAAATGACGCCTTCGTCCCATACGCCAGCTTTAAACCCGAGGTCTACAAAAGGAACCTCGAGGATATGGTAAAAATTGTGCTTGAAGCCAACCCTAATTGCGCCATCCTACTAACCGTTCCCAACGACTGCTATTACAAAAGACGCTATCCTAATAAAAACACAGAAAGGCAAAGGGATGTCATCATTGAACTTGCGAAAGAATATAAGACTGGGATTTGGGATTTTTATAGCTTCATGGGCGGACTTGGCTCATCAGACACGTGGAGAAATGCACGCTTAATGAAAAATGACCTTGTGCACTTCACTAAAGAGGGGTATCATTTAAAAGGAGAGCTTTATATAGATGCCTTTTTGAAATATCTTAATCAAAAAGAATGTGAACAAGAAAATATAAACTTTTAAAGATGGAACGGCTATTACAACTTTTTTCTTTCGATGAAGCTCAACCGCTAATCTTTACGCAACTTGACTTTTGGATTTTCTTTCTCATTGTTCTTTCTGTATTTAGCTTTATTCATAAGCACAAACTTACAAGAAGTATTTTTCTATTCGTTGTAAGTCTTTTCTTCTATTTTAAGACTTCAGGATTACTAGTTTTACTGCTGAGTGCCAGTATCGTTTTAAATTATTTTATTGGACGAGGGTTAGGTAAATCAACATCTGAATTAAGCAAAAAAGTATTTGTCACTTTGTCGGTATTGTTTAATCTACTAACCTTAGGTTACTTCAAATATTCCTATTTCTTCACAGATTCCTTCAATGAAATGTTTCATACAAATCATGAAATTTTCAATGTTTTTGCCCGAATGGCAAATAGCTTTTCGGGTACTGGCAGTTTTGCAGATAATATTGTTCTCCCTGTGGGTGTCTCTTTTTTTACATTCCAAAGTATAAGCTACGTAGTTGATATCGCTAGAAAAGAAGTTCAGCCCGTTAAAAATTTCTTTGACTATGCCTTCTTTGTTAGCTTTTTTCCACAACTCGTTGCCGGGCCTATTGTGCGCGCAAGAGACTTCATCCCCCAAATTAGACAGCCTTTTCAACTCAATCAAAATGATTTCAGCTGGGCCATTATCCAAATCGTAAAAGGTATTCTTAAAAAAGTTATTCTCGCCGACTATATAGCAATTCACTTCATTGATAAGGTAGTAGACGCGCCCGAAGCTTTCCCAGGATTCATAAGTATACTTGCTATGTGGGGTTACTCACTACAAATCTACGGTGACTTTTCTGGATATACAGATATTGCAATTGGTGTTTCTCGATTAATGGGCTTCAAACTCTTAGAGAATTTTAATTCCCCTTACAAAGCAATTAATGTTGCTGATTTTTGGAGAAGGTGGCACAAATCTTTAGGCTCTTGGCTTAGAGATTATTTATACATACCATTAGGAGGAAACCGCGGTGGCGGCGTAGGTACCTACATTGCCACCCTCGTGATTTTGATTTTTATGATTTTCATCACCCAATGGTATTGGCTCGTATTTATATATCTGGGATTAATACTTCTTTACGTTGTCTTTTCACTACTATTTGTGAATTTTAAAAAATACATTCACCGGGATCTAAACCTACTCATCACAATGGTGCTTGGTGGCTTATGGCACGGCGCAAGTGAAAACTTTGTCATCTGGGGCGCAATGAATGGTATCGCACTTATCTTGTTTAACCATTGGAAAAAAATAAGCCCATATGAGCAATCTAATAAATGGGTAGTTCGGATTTGGAAGATCTTTATTACTTTCAACTTTATCACTTTGACTAGAATTTGGTTTCGTCTCGAAGATGATGGTGCTCCCGCTCAAATGCTCAATCAAATTTGGTATAACTTTCAATTAAACAGTGACACCGTAGCTATATTACTAGAAGGTTTTGATATCGCATTACTCGTTATACTAATTGGATTTTTAATTCACTGGCTTCCCAGCAAAACAAAATTATTTGGAGAAAAATTATTTACCAAGCTCCCGATGTATATGCAATCTATCGTTGTTGCCATCATTCTCGTTTTTGTTTATCAAGCCTTCTCAGATACTTTCAAACCATTTGTTTATTTTCAATTCTAGAATAAAAAGCGTGATTTACTTGACAAACGGGGTGTCCATGTTGTATCTTTGCCTTCTTTGAATAGATAATGCTAAAAACCCTACTATGAGTAAGATGAAATTATCGGAGTTCAACTTCGATCTTCCTGAAGAGCTAATTGCTAAATATCCCAGTGAAAATAGAGACGAATCCCGTTTGATGGTTGTCCATAGAGACACAGGTGAAATTGAGCACAAACTCTTTAAGGATATCATCGACTATTTTGATGAGGGAGACGTAATGGTCATGAATAATACACGCGTTTTCCCTGCAAGAATGTACGGAAATAAAGAAAAAACTGGAGCTAAAATAGAAGTTTTCCTACTGAGAGAATTAAACAGAGACAGTCTGCTTTGGGATGTCTTAGTTGATCCAGCAAGAAAAATAAGAATTGGAAATAAACTCTACTTTGGTGAAGATGACTCTTTGGTTGCCGAGGTAATTGATAATACAACTTCGAGAGGAAGAACACTTCGTTTTCTCTTTGACGGCCCATATGAGGACTTTAAAGCGAAGATCACAGAGCTTGGTGAAACGCCTTTGCCCAAATATATCAAACGCGATGTAGAGCCTTCAGACGAAGAGCGTTACCAAACTATTTTTGCGAAGGAAGAGGGTGCAGTTGCGGCGCCTACGGCAGGACTACATTTCTCGCGTCAATTGTTACAAAGACTAGAACTTAAAGGCATCGAGTTTTCTGAGGTAACACTTCATGTAGGGCTCGGGACTTTTCGTCCAGTTGAGGTAGAGGATTTAACAAAGCACAAAATGGATTCTGAGCAAGCTATCATTCCAGAAAAGTCTTCAGAAATCGTAAATATCGCTAAGCGTGCGAAAAGAAAAGTTTGTGCTGTTGGCACGACCTCAATGCGAGCCATAGAAACTGCAGTAACAACGGATGGCTATTTAAAACCATACGAAGGATGGACGAATAAATTCATTTTCCCACCCTATGAATTTAGTATTGCAAATTGCTTGATTACGAATTTCCACACGCCGCTATCAACATTATTAATGATGATTTCGGCATTTTGTGGACACGACTTAATGAAGAAAACATACGAAGAAGCTTTAAAAGAAAAGTATCGTTTCTACTCTTACGGAGATGCAATGCTAATTATTTAGACCATCGAAAACAGCCATAAAATTTATTAACCAATCACGATAATGTAATTTGATCTTTTTCCTTTACCTAAAAGAAGGTACTGATTATTGATTAAATTACTTTCATCTATTTGAAACGACTCGTTTACCTTTTCTTTGTTGACGGAAATACAATTAGCTTTTAAAGCCCGTCTTGCCTCACCATTCGAAGATAGAAAGCCAGACTTTCCGGCTAAAAGTTCTACAATGGAAATTCCATCCGCTAGCTCAGAACGAGAAATTTGCTTTTGAGGAACTCCCTCAAATATCTCAAGAAATTCTGCGGTGGATAAACGTAATAATTCGTCTTGAGTCGATTTTCCGAATAAAATTTTCGAAGCATTAACAGCTTGCTCAAAAGCTTCCGCACCGTGCACTCGTATTGTTACGTCCTTAGCTAATTTTTTCTGAAGACTACGCATGTGAGGTGCTTCATCGTGCTCTTTTTGCATATTAAGAATTTCTCCCTCGTTGAATAAAGTAAAAATCTTTATGAAATTCGAGGCGTCTGCGTCTGAGCTATTCAACCAATATTGATAAAAGGCATAAGGAGATGTTTTCTCTTTATCTAACCATATATTTCCACTCTCAGTTTTACCGAATTTGGTGCCATCTGCCTTCTTAATTAAAGGGGTTGTAACAGCGTAGGCCGTGCTAGCTCCTTTCCGTCTAACAAGCTCTGTGCCTGTAACTATATTTCCCCATTGATCTGAACCACCGAGCTGCACAATACAATTTTTGTGCTTGTTTAAATAGTAAAAGTCATACCCTTGAACAAGCTGGTAAGTAAATTCTGTAAAGGACAACCCAGTCTCAAGTCGTGATTTAACAGAATCCTTTGCCATCATGTAATTAACAGAGATATGCTTCCCCACATCACGAATAAATTCTAAAAGATTTATATTTTTAAACCAATCATAGTTATTGATTATTTCCGCCGCGTTTTCTCCAGTAAAATCTAGAAACCGTTCAAGTTGAAGCTGAACTCCTTTAATATTTTCAGCTATTGTCTCTTCATCTAAAAGGTTTCGTTCTTGAGACTTTCCAGAAGGGTCACCGACCATTCCTGTCGCTCCACCAATCAAGGCTATTGGGCTATGTCCTGCTCTTTGAAAATGAACAAGTGTCATAATTTGAACAAGGCTGCCAATATGCAAAGAATCTGATGTTGGGTCAAAACCTATATAACCTGCTGAAGGGCTTTTCAATAACTCTTCCTCGGTTCCAGGGATCATATCGTGTATCATACCCCTCCACTTAAGCTCTTTTATAAAGTTCATATTAATTTGTTAAATCTTTGAATACCGCTGCTAATGACTTTTGCTCCAATTTTAGAGTTAGAATCGTTAGGTTATGCTCCTGGCTAAAGCGAGAAACTGCAGCCCTTGGATCACCGCAATTTGAATGCAAGAGCCAACCTTTATCTTTATGAACGACACGTTCAATGTCTTTAATTTTCATCAATTGAGACTTTGTGACTTCTCCTTCAAATTCAACGAAAACTGTTTTAATTCCAGAATGGACATGAAGTCTTTGTGTTGGTGAATCAGCAACAATCTCACCCTTAGAAAGGATGACCACGCGGTCACAAATTGCCTCTGCCTCTTGCATTATATGCGTAGAAAGCATTAATGTTTTCTCTTTTCCGATCTTTCTTATTAGCTCACGAATTTCAACGAGCTGATTTGGGTCTAAACCGGAAGTGGGCTCATCAAGAATTAATACCTCTGGATCGTGAATCATCGCTTGCGCCAGACCAACTCGCTGACGATATCCCTTTGACAATGCACCAATTTTTTTATTTTGCTCTATTTCAAGACCTAAAGTATCTATCATTGCATCCACGCGCTCCGAACGATCTGAAAGCTTATAAATCCCTGCCACAAAATCAAGATACTCTCTGACATACATATCCAAATACAGCGGATTATTTTCTGGTAAATAGCCCATCCTTTGTTTGGGTTTTAATTGATCTGTTCCAACGGGCATTCCTGAGACTAGAATCTCTCCCGATGTAGAAGGAATAAATCCAGTAATCATTTTCATCGTAGTGCTTTTACCAGCTCCATTCGGTCCTAAAAAACCCATAATCTCACCAGACTTAACTGAAAAGCTTATACCCTTAACAGCGGCTTGCTCTCGATAATATTTAAACACATTCCTTACTTCAATTGACATAGTTTGACGAAATTAACGATTTTTATTAATCCATTGCAGGACGAGGTATTGGAAGCGAAAATAATGCTAAAAAGAATGCAAATAATGTCAAACCTGTCTGGGTCTCTAATGTGTCTTCAAAAAAGAACGTGAAGAACATTATTATCCAAAAAATAAAACCACTCATATTATGATTGTAAAGTTGAATCCTAAGAACAGCAAAAAGCAGGTATAGAAAAGTAATGAGCCCAAATAAACCAAAAGTTATTGTACTTGTCAAAAAAGTATTATGTGCTCGGATTTGATTTTTTTCGGTAAGCTTTGTATCCAAAGCAGCATATTTACTTTTAAAGGCGTTCTTTAAATCACCAGTACCCACTCCTTTTAACGGATTATCTAAAAATATTGACCATCCTACCTCCCAGGCCTCAAATCGTTGAAGTAGTGAATGTCCATTTGGATCTGACATATGGCTTAATTGATACCTAAGGCCCTCTATTCTTCCCGTAAACCCACCCTTCATTTCAGATGTATGGGCCATGCCTTGTTCAATTGCTATTACCTCTTCCGTGGATAAGCTATTTACCCCTATCCCAGAATTTGGATATTCTTTAGAATCCAAAAACCGGGCAAGAGTATATTTTAACTCTTGGCTTCTTTCGTCCTTTCCATTATAAGCCAAATCAGATCTTTTCTGCCATGCCTTAGCGACGCTTTCAACATCTACTTTCGGTGACTTTTCGGTGCTTATATTTGATTTTAAACCAACATAAATAAGCAAACAAATAATTACACCAGAGCTTATGACAAGCACAAAAGATATATACTTTTTGTATATAAGAAGTGGAAACAGAATCAATGCAACACCTATTGCTGCAATCGAAATAACTCCCGTTAGAACTTGACTTGAAAAAGTATAGAATAAAAACCAAATCCCCATGAGGAATAAGAAAAAACGAATTCTTTTCGAATCTAAATAAAGATCATAAAGCAGTGGAAGTGCAAAGGCGACCATCACTGCGTAACGAATATGTGAATTAAACAATGACATATCACGTGCATCTCTATAATCAAAGGCGCTTTCAAAGAAATGATAAACTATAAAATTAATGAGACTCGTACAAAGCATACTGATAAGAAAAATCAGAACGATTTGCTTATATCTCTTTCGTAAAACTAGTGGTCTTGCAATTACAATAAAAGGCACGAGAACTAATGTTGCTTTGCTTTTAAGGTCGTCTAATCCAGAGAGAAGATCAGACGTCCAAAACATACCTAAAAGGTGTAGCACATAGAAAACGGAGACAGCAATGAAAAACTTATTACTTCTGACATTTGTAAAATATGCTTTAAAATCACCTTCAAAAATGAGGTTCAGCATCCCAATAAGAATACCCATTGACATTAAAAACTTACTACAAACAACACCGATTGTAAATAGGCACAATACGAACAAATGGACGTAATAATGAACTAAAGCTTTGGAAAACCTACTCATTTATTAATAATTCTATTTTTTAAGTAAAGCATTATATTCTTTTTCATCCTTTAGAACTTCTACAGCTCTTAATACATCTAAATCAGAACGAAAACGATGACGACTCATTCCTGACTGAAAATAATATCGTGAGACGATTTCACTTTCGATCCACTCTTTTATTTCCTGTTTAATAGCATAAAGTTCTTTTTCTAAATCAGTTTCAAGGATAGATTCCAAATTCATAAAGGAAGAATCTAACTCCTCAAAATAATCCTCCTCATTGACAATTTCTTTTAATTCCTCTAGCTTTTTTTCAGATGAATTTTGATACGAAAAACCTTCAGCAATAAGGACAAAATCAACAAAATCCTTGAAGAGTTCATCACTCATCACAAAAGTTTCGGGACTACTTATCGAATCATTTGATGCCGCAAATAAGGTTGCGTAATTAAAAATTACATTTTCCAATAGCAATAGAGAACTAAGCCGACTCAGACTTTCTTTCGCAATAATTATATCAGGCAAAATACCCCTGCCATCAATAACCTCCCTACCATTTCTAGTTTGAAACTTCGTTAATAAAGTATCCGATATTTGAGCAGCCTTTGATTTTGAGTCTTTATCGTAATATTCGAGTCTCTGAACGCATCGACCTGATGGTGTATAATATTTCGAGATTGTTAACTTAAGCTTAGAACCATATTTCAAGTCAAACGTACGCTGAACAAGACCCTTTCCAAAACTTTGAGAACCAATTATTAAGGCCCTATCCAAATCTTGGAGACTCCCCGAAACGATTTCACTTGCAGAGGCACTTCTCTCATTAATTAGAATTACCAACCTCATATTAGGAAAAGTAGGTTTCTCAGTTGTCTTATAGGCTCTGTTTTCTTCCACTAGACGACCCTTCGTTGCAACCACTAGTTGACCTTTTGGCACAAATAAATTGACAATTCTAATCGCCTCCATCAACAAACCTCCACCATTATCTCGCAAATCCAAAATAGCAGTTTTCATCCCTTGCCCACACAAGGTATCAAAAGCCTCTTTTACACTTTTAAATGCCGTTTGTGAAAAACTAGAAAGCCTTACATAACCAATATCATCAGAAAGCATTCCTTTGTAAGATAAGTCAGGAAGCTTAATTTCCTCCCTTGTAACTTTTATAACCTGTTGTGCTTCATTTAAGCGTTCTATTTTAATTTCAATCGTCGTTCCTCGTGGACCCTTTAAAAAAGTGGATACGTCTTCTGATGTTTTATCGAGCATAGAAACACCGTCTATGGCCAAGATTTTATCACCAGCTCTCAAACCACTGCGGTGAGCTGGGCTGTTCTCATAAGGCCGTACAATGCATGTATAATTGTCCATTTTTCGAATACGTGCCCCGATACCTCCATACTCGCCAGTTGACATCATTCTGAAGTTTTCCATGTTTGATTCATGGTAAAAAACGGTGTAAGGGTCAAGCTTTTTAAGCATTTCATCAATGGCAACTTTAGATATATAACCCGTAGCAGGTTCGTCGACATAATACAAGTCTAAATATTCATGGATTTGATCCATTAATTCTAAGTTTTTAAGAATCTCAAATCCGCGAGATTGGGAGTTACCAAGGCATGGCATTAAGCAAAAACAAAGAAGAAATACTATTTTTTTTAAGAACATATATTATTGAATTTTCTTTAATGCTTCGAGTAAATTATTTTCAATTTTATTATACTCAAGTTTAATATTAAAACTATATAAAATTGCAATATGAAGTGTCTTCTTTGATTTTAATGAAAGCAATTCCTTGTTTTTTCTTACTACCTCTCGAACTCGTCGTTTAAGATAGTTTCTATCAACCGCCTTTTTAAAATTCCTTTTTGGAACTGAAATTAAAAGCTTGAAAGGAACCTCAGTTTTATGAGACACCTCATTATAAATAATGATAAAGGGGTGAGATTTTAAACGCTTTCCTGAAGAAAACAATTGATCAATTTCCTTCTTATGTGTTAACCTTAATTTTTTTTGAAATGACTGATCCATTAATTAATTGACGTCAAGCTAATCCACCTCTTCAAAATCATCAAATTGATCTTGATTTTTCGATGGTTTACTTGAAACGATTTTAGTGGTAATAAATTGAAAGGCATTCATCGTTTTAGTCAAAATGTCGACTAAAAAAAAGAACCCCACAATCTTAAATATAAAACCTATTATTGCTGTGGTCTCGATATCTATAATTGTCACCTTAAACCAAAGTGCAATATTATTTTGAGCAAAACTCGGTTCAAAAACAAAAAAGATGAATACCATTAACGAAAGAGATATCAAGACAATTTCATAGCGTGCATTAAATTGAGAAGCATGAGCCTGAACGCCCATTCGTGAAAGAAAGATATTTTTATTTTGGTTTTTTTGAAATTTACCAACGAAATATAAAAACAAAATGACCATTATTGGAATTAGTAATTTGGAATCAATCGAACTTTTATTTTCTGAAACTGAAAACAAAAAAATCACATTTACCAAGAATAAATACTTAACTCCCTTAAAAATGTACTTACTCAACTCGCTTTTGACACTACCAGAAGTAATGATCTTAATTCCTGCATCAATAAAAAACCAGATAAAACCATAAATGGCAAAAAAAACACCTAATTGGAAAGTAAGGCCAAATATTTCCATATGACTAAAAAAAGAATTTAATTTTGGTGTAAAGGTAGTATTTAAATGGCTGACGTTAAAATGAGAGCAGAGGTGCTCAAATCGCAAATAACACTTTTAATGTTTATTAAGATGTCTTTTCTCAAGCAGGATAGATTTTAAAAAAGCCAAAAACATTAAGTAGATATTGCTTTACAATTTTAATTACTGTTTTTCTATTGATTACATGGTTTTCCTCGGAACAAGTTTCGAACTTGATTTCAAGTTTAGATTCGCCCTTGTAAGCACCTGAAATATTTTCCTTTTTAAAACCTTTGAGAGAGGATATGCCTTAGTTCGTTCCATTCGTTTTGAAATAAAGATTATTTTAAGCCTAATTTAATATCTGAATACTTTTTCTGGGCACGTTTAAAAAACACAGTTGATGAAAGGGAAAAAAGTAAAATATTTTTTTAATTGAATCTGTAATGACTGTTATAGGTAATCAGCTGTCAAATGCAAATAAAATCCTCAAACAAAGGCAAGCATTCATTTTAATTAAGATTTAAGTTTTGATTTAGTTCAGTAAAAGCCCAATTAAGAAAGTCAAAACATCATCAGGATTTTTAATCCGTGCAATTGCAAGGCGCATCAAAAAGCACCTCAACACCTCTTAGCATATCCCTAATTTCAGACTGTTTTTTGGAATTATACATAAGGCCTCTTAGGTCCAATTCTATGAGTAATTTAGAACGGTTTAAACCTGTGCCCAAGGTACTTATTGGGTTGTTGTACATATCTAATACCTCCAGCTTCGGACAGATGTAAATAGAATTAGGAATGTAAGTCAAATCATTACTTCCAAGGCGAAGTTCCCTTAGATTTTCTAACTTAAATAGTAGCTTTGGAAAAACCTCAAATCTGTTTTTACTTAAATTAAGGATTTCAAGATTCTTGAAACCTAAAATAGAGGCGTTTATTGCGCCAAAACGATTCTTTGATAAATCCAACCCAATAAGATTGGTATAAATAAATATCTCCGAAGGGATTTCTGTTAATTTATTTCGTGAAAGGCTTAAATAAAAAACAGAATCTGGAGATATCGCTTTAGCTTCTTTTAATGAATAGTAAGATTGTGCGCTAACAGAAAGGGGGATACTAGTGCTCCAAAAGATTAAAAAAATTACGAACCTTTTTACTGTCATCATTTAATTGTGATTTCAATGCCTCTAAATTAGAGAAAGTTTTTTCTTTTCGAATGTAGCGATACAAGAATACTGCCACGTGTTCACCATAAACTTCCGTATTGAAATCAAAAAGATGTACTTCAACCTTTTTCTCTAACGATTCTTTAGCTAAAACTGTTGGATTTATCCCAACATTCATCATTCCATCAATTAAGGCACCACCAATTTGAACTCGCACCGCATATACCCCATCTTTTGGTAAGATTTTATGGTGATTTTTGATTTCAATATTGGCTGTGGGGAAACCGATTGTTCTTCCGATTTTCTGACCTTCTACTACCACGCCGGAATACCGAAATGGTCTCCCTAAAAAACAGTTCGTTTTTTCAATGTCCCCTTCCAAAAGGGACTGTCTTATTTTTGTAGAACTCACATTGACCTCTTGAACCTCTTCAGCTGAAATTTCCTCAACTTTAAAATCAAAAATCTTTGCAGTCTCTTTTAAAAACTCTAAATCGCCTTCACGATTTCTTCCAAATTGATGGTCATAACCAATAACTAGGGTCTTAACTTTTAACTTTTCAACTAGTATATTACGGACAAATTCAAAGGCTGTCAAACGAGAAAACGCTTTAGTAAATGGATAAATAATAAGATTATCTAAACCTAATTTTTCAAGAGAATCTATTTTTTCATCAATGGTTTGGATCAATTTCAAATTATGATTATTCGGAAAAACTACCATTCTTGGATGAGGGTAAAAGGTAAAAAGAATACTCTCCCCAGATACTTCATCAGCCAATTTATTGAGACGAGATAAAATTTTCTGATGACCTTTATGTACACCATCAAAAGTCCCAATCGTTACAACGGAGTTTTTAAATTCTCCTAACTCGTCAATTCCTTTATAAATTCTCACCTCTTAATTGTAGGCTACAAATTTACGCAATTGTACTTAATGGACTTTCCCATTCAAAGGATTAAGTCTATTTTTATCAGAAATAAATAAAAATGAAAAAAAACCTTAGCTTAATTTTTAGTTTTTTCCTTGTCTTAAATCTATTTGCCGACGAAGGGATGTTAATTCCTTCCTTGATCAAAGCTTTTGAATCCGATATGAAAGCAAAAGGAATGCAACTTAGCGCCGAAGATATTTACAGCGTGAACGCCTCCAGTCTCAAAGATGCAATATTTCAATTTGGTGGTGGATGTACCGCAGAGGTTGTTTCTAACAAAGGACTACTCCTGACGAATCATCATTGTGGATACGCACAAATCCAGTCACACTCTTCCCTTGAAAACAATTACATTGAAAATGGATTTTGGGCTCAAAATTTAGATCAAGAACTCACGAATCCAGGACTAACGGCGATGCGGATCGTTCGTATTGATAATGTTACTGAAGCTGTATTACTCGGGATTTCTTCAGACACACAAAAAGATGAAATTAAATCAAATATTGAACAACTCATTAAGCAGGCAACAAAAGGCACACACTATACGGCTCAAGTAAAGGCCTTTAATTATGGAAATGAATATTACCTCATGCTTAAAGAAACTTTTTTAGATGTACGATTTGTTGGGACACCTCCCAATTCAATTGGTAAGTTTGGCGGGGATACGGATAATTGGGTCTGGCCAAGACATACTGGAGATTTTTCCATTTTCAGAATCTATGCTGGGAAGGATAATAAACCAGCAAATTATTCAATTGAAAATGTACCGTACTCACCCTTGCACTACTTACCGATTTCTATGAAAGACCGTAAAAGTGGAGATTTCACAATGGTTTATGGATTTCCTGGTAGTACAGAACAGCATGTTTGCTCTAATTATTTAAGCCAAATCATGGAAAAAGAACGTCCGGCTCGAATACGGATGAGAGACCTTTCTTTATCTGTTATTGACAAAGCAATGAAAAACTCGGAACTCGTTCGTATTCAGTACGCCTCTAAGCAAGCGCGTATATCAAATGCTTGGAAAAAATGGATTGGTCAAGTCGACGGACTTAAAAGGCTTGATGCCGTTGATCTAAAAGAGCAAACTGAAAGTAAATACACACAAAAAGCGTTATCTAATGACACATGGTCAAAGAAATATGGGCAAGTCGTAGATAAAATGAATGCTCTTTCAGCGGCTGCGTTTGATTATGAATTCAAATATGCCATGGGTATCGAGTACTTTTATGTTGGTGCTGAATATTTCAAGCTGATTCGTTCAACACAAGACCTTATCAAAAATTATGAGAAGTACGAAGAAGAAGGAAAAATTCAGGATGTTAAAACCTCCTTGCTTGAAAAATCAAAAGCCTTCTTTAAAAATTATAATGTTCAAATTGATAAGGAGATCTTTGAGTTATTGAGCAAAGAATACTTTCACCATAATTCGCCTTCAGATAAGAGGATAGCATCCTCAATTATCTACAATAAATCTGCTTTTACAGATGCTTCGCGTTATAAAAGATTCATTACTCAGTTTACTGTAAAAAGTATCAAAAAAATAACCAAAGATCCAGGCTATGCCCACTATTCAAATCATTATAACAATTGGGTAACTGACGTAATTCCAAATTATTATGGCTTTAAGGATAATATGGATCTTTTACTTAAAACTTTTGTAGCCGGAAAATTAGAAATGTTCCCTAATAAAAAACATTGGCCAGATGCAAATAGCACATTAAGAATAACCTTTGGTCAATTAGAGGGCTCTGAACCTGCAGACGGGAAAGTATATACCGAGCATACAACATTAGATGGGATTATTGCAAAATACAATTCAGGGAATCCAGACTTTGATTTAAAGCCTAGGATGTTAGAGCTTTATCAAAGTAAAGATTATGGTCAGTATGCTCAAGACGATGAATTATGGGTTTGTTTTTCAGGATCTAACCATACGACGGGTGGCAATTCTGGCTCGCCTGTATTGGATGCAAATGGTTACTTAATGGGACTTAACTTCGATCGTAGTTGGGAAAGCACTATGAGTGATTATATGTTTGACCCTAATCGATGTAGAAATATCGTTGTTGATATTAAATATGTCCTTTGGGTTATTGATAAGTATGCCAATGCAAGCCATCTTATTGATGAGATGGTGCTAAAAAAATAGGCATAAAAAAAGGCAGCCGGGGCTACCTTTGTTCTTTTGATGTCGTGCTTACTTTGCAGCCTCTTCAGTCGCGTCCTCAGATGCGTTACCAGAAGCATCACCGCAAGATGATAAAGCTACTAATGCTAAAGCTACAGCTACCATCATTGTTGAAAATACTTTTTTCATTTTCTAGATTTTAATTATGTGAATATTCTCGACAAAGCTACGAACTTATCATTGAAAAGACAAGAAATTTCTATTCGCCAAGTTTTATACTTTGGATTCTGTTTGGTGTTTCGTTTGAAAAATAGATCCCAATGCTGATTTTCTGTGCACCTTGAGCATAAACTGCAGCAGAATAAATATCCTCATCTGCTTCATTACCTTGAAACTGATAATTAAAGGCTCCGTTTGGATGACTCCTAAAAAAATCCTTAAGAACCATAGCGGCTTGTGCATGGTTGTATATGCCTTCAACATTATCTACAATTAGTAAAACAGGGTTTTCACAAAATGAAATCACTCTTGACGCGTCATTTTTCTCAAATGCGGTTGATATTTCTAAATAAGGTAAATCTGCTCCTAATGGCGTACCAAGAAATAAAATATTGAAATAAAACAATAATATAGCCATTTGTTTTTTTTTAGAAAAATAACAAAAATTAGACCAATATCAATAAAATGAAAACGTAAAGGGATTGAAAACATAATAAATAAAGCTTCTTTAGAATGATTATAAATAATACCCTTTTTGTGGTATTGTAAACACCCAATTGAGTGCTTAATTTTGTCCTCGTGCACACCGAAAATAATTTTAAAACCAAACTAATAAAAGTGAAATGAGAAAAATAATTTTAATTTACACCCTACTGTTTTCTGCAGTTCTCATTGGATGTAAAAAGAAAGGTTGCATAGACCCTTCGGCCATAAACTACAATGCTGAAGCCGAAAAAGATAATGGATCCTGTGAATATTATGAAGTTCCAACCGATTATATATTTACTGATGGTTTAGGTAACAATACAGTGTCGTTTAGTGGTCAAACAGCAAGAATGGATATGCTATCGGAAATGACAACTTACCTGAAAACTGCCAATAATGGAGGTTCTCAATTAGATGCTACGACGTTGTTAACGATGTATGATAATACTTATGCATCCTGGTCCGATCAAGACCTTGTCAATAATGGAAAACAACTCAAAAATAAAACCGCTTTAGGCGATGATGCTATTAAAACACAATTCGAAACCTGGATGACCGAAGCTGCCGCAGAGACACCTCCATCAGAGGGCTATCTTCAAGCTGCTTCAGGACATGAGTGGACCCAACTTATTGAAAAAGGATTAATGAGTGCGTGTTTTATAAGTCAATTGACAGCAAATTATTTGGATGGTATAATGGAAGATGATAATGTCCAAGTTGTTGATTATGAAAATGATAAATTTTATACAGAAATGGAACACCATTGGGATGAAGCTTATGGTTATTTCACAGATACTTCAAACTATCCAACAAATGGTACAAATCGTTTCTGGGGCAAGTATGCGAGCAATACGCTCGAACCCCTTTTACAATCGGGCTCAAGAATTAGCACCGCATTTAGAACGGGGAGAGCAGCTATTTCCTCTGATGTATTGATTGATGTTCCTGGCCAAGTATCAATTATTCAAGAGGAGTCAAGAAGAATGGTTGCAGGGATGGCAATTCACTATTTAAATGCTACAAAACAGAAAGTAGCAGATGGCGAAACCCAAAATAAAATAAACCATTATTTATCGGAAGCTTGGGCATTTATATATGGAATTCCATTCTGTAAAAATCCTGATTTGACGTATTCAGAAGCAAACAATTTACTGGCTCAAATTGATGCTGACTTTGAAGGATTTTCTCAGAATTCGGTTTCGATTAATGCGATGATTGATGAAATCGCATTTGCTTCAGGATTAGAGGCATTCAAAAATGAATTATAGAAATAAATATCGATAACTTTGCGCCCCATAATAAATGGGGTGCTTTTTAATTTTAAAAGGATGAGAGATCAAGTGAATAAATCAGGAATAGGAAAGATAATAATTCTAATTATTATTCTTTTTGTTTCATTTTCTTGTAAAAAAAGAGGATGTATGGATCCAGATGCTCTAAATACTGATCTTGAAGCTGAAATAGCCGATAATAGCAGCTGCAACTACGCAGATTTTGATAGAGCTGAAATGCTTTCAAATATTTGTGATAATCATATCTTGCCTGCTTATCAAAACTTCAGTAATAAGAACATCGCTCTTAATCAAGCAGCACTTTATTTTTCGTCAAATCCAACTTTAGAAAGTTTCGAGGCTATGAAAAGTGAATGGGTGAACGCACTTATCTCTTGGCAAAAAGTATCTTTCTTGGACTTTGGTCCAGCGGACTTCTACACCTTAAAAAACCAAGTAAATATCTACCCTGTTGATACTAATACAATACATGAAAACATTGCTCTTGGCTCATATGACTTAAACCTTGCATCAAACAATGACGCAAAAGGATTTCAAGCCTTAGATTTCCTCTTAAATCAACCTGGATTGAATGAAGATGGACATGTGGCGTACTTCACAAATAACTCCAACGCTAACAACTATCTATTAGCACTGACTGCTAACCTAGTCGCATTGTCACAAATCGTGAATGATGAATGGGTGAACACTTACAATCTTAACTTCAAAGACAATAATAGTTCAAACGCCCAGGGTAGTTCAGTGAGCAATTTGGTTAATGGATTATGTTCCTACTATGAGACTTATGTCAGAAAAGGGAAAATTGGTCTTCCTCTCGGCGTTTTTAATGGCTTTACACAAGAGGAGATGCCAAAACTTGTTGAATGTTATTATTATGGTTCATCACTCCCTTTTGCCAGAGCAGCAATAGAAGGGATGTCGGACTTTATAAATGGTGTTCATTTTAATTCAACAGAAAACAGACTTGGTCTAGATGACTATATGGATTTTGTTGGCGCAACCCACAACAGCAACGCGCTTGCTGACGTCATAATGAATCAGTTTGAGAAAATTATAGAAAAACTCGCACTTTTGAATGATCCGTTGAGTAACGAAATCCTTGTGAATAAACCTGCGGTTGAAGACGCATATTCAGAACTTCAAAGACTTGTTCCTTTTATGAAGGTTGATATGACATCAGCACTTGGTGTTCTAATTACCTATCAGGATAATGATGGAGATTAGACAGAGGCTAAATAGACTGACTTTTTCACCAAAATCTATTGCACCTCTCGTTATGTTCCGAATATTGTTCGGAATAATGATGCTATTCAGTACAATCCGATTTATCAATAAAGGGTGGGTTGAAGAGCTCTATATTGAGCCCTCCTACTTTTTCACGTATCTCGGTTTTGACTGGGTGAGACCATTTGATAGTGCAGGTATGCACATGCTTTTTGGAATTCTCATCACTTGCTGTGTTTTTATAACCATCGGCTTTTTATATCGATTTAGTGCTACTTTATTTTTTTTATGCTTCACCTATATCGAGCTAATTGATAAGACCAACTATCTCAATCATTACTACTTCATAAGTCTAGTCGGTTTTTTACTCATTTTTCTGCCTGCAAATAAATATTTTTCCTTGGATACCTATTTCAAATTGACCTCCAAGAAAAAATACACCCCTGCTTGGACAATCCATATTATTATGTTTCAACTGGCAGTGGTCTATGTTTTTGCTGGTATTGCGAAACTAAATTATCACTGGTTATTCGAAGCACAACCACTTACAAATTGGCTTAAACACCAAACAGATTTGCCGGTGATTGGTCCACTAATGAATTACGAGTTCACTGCCTATCTCTTCAGTTGGGGAGGTGCTGCTTTTGACTTGAGTATTACTTTCCTTTTAATGCACAACAAACTCAGACTACCAGGGTACATTTTGGTGGTATTATTTCACGGTTTGACAGCGGCAATGTTTCCGATTGGGGTATTTCCCTTTGTAATGATCATAAGCACTCTCATTTTCTTTCCTGAAAGCTTTCATGAGAAAATTATTCGTTCGCTCCAAATCCTTTTCAATGTAAAAAATGATCAAGAGGTTTCATCGACGCCAATTAAAAACAAGTACAAGAAGAATATTCAAGCATCATTGATTGCGCTCTACGTCGCTTTTCAAATACTTGTACCTATAAGATACCTATTTTATGATGGTGATTTGTTTTGGACCGAGCAAGGCTATCGTTTTAGCTGGCGCGTCATGCTTATTGAAAAAGTTGGTTATGCACAATTCTATATTCACGATCCTGCCAGTGACAATAAAAAATTGATAAATACACGTACCTATTTAACACCTCAACAAGAAAAAATGATGGTGACGCAACCGGATATGATTCTCCAATTTGCCCATCATCTTAGAGATACCTATAAAGACACCATTATTACCGAAAATAATGGGGCAAAAATCAGAATAAGTGATCCAAAAATTACGGCTGAAATATATGTCAGCCTATTTAATAAAGGAAGTAGGCTGTTTATCAATTCCGATGTAAATTTGTCAAAAATTCAACGTGGTTATCACGCTAAGGACTGGGTGCTAAAAAATGAATATTAAGAAGCTTTTTTGTATGATTTTATTGCTGGTATGCACACCAGTATTTGGGCAAAAAGGCCAATTTACTGGAACCTTCATTACGGCAAATCAGAAAGAAATCGCTTTTGCTAAGATCGAAATAATCGAAGTTTCAAAAAGTTTTTACGCCGATAAAAAAGGCTTTTTTCTTAGTCCTAAAATACCCTTCGGCACATACACCGTAAAAATAGAGGCCAGTGGTTTTTTGCCTTTTCAAAAGGCCTATACTTTAGATGCGGCTGAAACAAGAATCGCTGTAAATTTTCAAGAGGACAAAACTTATTCATTTGAAGAAATTAAGGTTTCACGAAAGAAGACAAATTCATTTTTTATCCGTCGCATGAAAGCAATTGAAGGCGATATATTGACCCAAGGAAAGAAGACAGAGGTAATCTCATTAGCTTCAATAGATGCAAACAAAGCGACCAATTCAAGCAGACAGATCTTCGCTCGGGTTCCCGGATTAAATATCTGGGAAAGTGATGGAAGTGGTCTTCAAATTGGTCTTGGGGGCCGAGGGCTAAATCCTAGTAGAAATGTGAATTTTAATACGCGTCAAAATGGATATGATATTAGCGCAGATGCACTTGGTTATCCCGAAAGCTACTACACCCCACCTATTGAGGCTGTGGATGAGATCCAAATGATTCGCGGTGCTGCCTCTCTTCAATTTGGGCCGCAATTTGGTGGTTTAATAAATTACAAGCTTAAAAAAGGTGTAAAAGATAAAACAGCTGAGATCATAGCCAGACACACGATAGGCTCATTTGGCTTAAATAATTCCTTTGTTTCTGTATCAGGTACAATTGGATCCTGGAATTATATCGCATACGGAAACTTTAAGTTCGGTGATGACTGGAGGCCTAACTCTAGCTTCGATGCAACACAGGGACACATCTCAATTGAAAAAAGACTCTCACAGAAGACATCGCTGAGTATTGAATTCACAAAAATGTATTACCTGGCACAACAAGCTGGAGGGTTGACGGATAACTTATTCAATAGCAACCCGGACACATCGGTTCGACAAAGAAATTGGTTTAGAGTAAACTGGAATTTAGGTGCTGTTAACGTTAAACATACCTTTTCATCGAATGCGAGTATAAGCTCTAAAACTTTTGGACTTATTGCTTCAAGAGAATCGTTAGGTTACCTTGATCAAATCAATCGCGTTGACCCTTTAACGGAAAGAAACCTCATCTACGGTAAATTTCAGAATCTCGGGAATGAAACGCGATTTATACAAAAGTACAGGGCTTTTGATAAGCCATGGGCTTTTGTTAGTGGTATTCGAATGTATAAAGGATATAGTGAAAGTCGACAAGGAAATGCAAATAATGGTTTTGGACCTGAATTCAATTTTGTTGACCTCAATAATCAACCCACAGAAAGTTATTTTAATACTGACTATAAATTCCCTAGTTTCAATCTCGCTTTATTTGCGGAACATATTTTCAATCTAAGTAATAAATTAAGTCTGACCCCTGGTCTTCGTTACGAGTATATTAGCACAAACGCAAATGGAAACTATCGACTTACAAATACAGATCTTGCCGGAAATATCATATTTGACACGCTATTAAATGTCCAAAGATCAAGTAATCGCGGTTTTATAATCGCAGGTTTAGGGCTTACCTATAAAGTTGACAGTCGTGCTGAATTTTATGCAAATATTTCGCAGAATTATAGAAGCATTCATTTTACTGAAATGCAAATTCAGAATCCAAATTTTAAAATTGACCCTAATTTAGAAGATGAGACAGGTTTTAACTCTGATTTAGGAACAAGAGGTCAAATCGATAATAAATTATTTTTTGATCTTTCGCTTTACGGTATGTTTTACAACAATAGAATTGGAACAACCATAAAGGAAGATACTCTTTTATTTACCACCTATCAATACCGCACTAATGTATCTGCGGCAAGGACCTTCGGGATCGAATGTATGACAGAGGTGGATTGGTGGAAAGTATTTGTCAATGATTCGGCATCAACACGGTTAAGTACATTCGTAAACTTTTCATACAATAATGCCAAATACATTCAGTCTGAAGAACCGGCATTCCAAGGCAAACAAGTTGAACTTGTTCCTCCTGTTGTTTTAAAAATGGGACTCACTTTGGGTTCTGATCTATTTTCATTGTCCTATCAGTACAGCTACACCCGTGCACACTTTTCAGATGCGACAAATTCGACCTCACAGGCAAATGCTGTGAATGGGATTATCCCAACTTACACTGTAATGGATTTATCTGGAAAAGTTATACTTGGAAGGTTTCAAATAGAAGCTGGGGTCAATAACCTAGCCAATAGCTCTTACTTCACGCGGCGCGCAGTCTCCTACCCTGGCCCTGGCATTATACCAGGAATAAAGCGCAATTTCTACTTGACACTTCAAGTTAAATTTTAGCTTGGTACGTAAATAAATCAAAATACCTTCCCTTTGCTTTAATGAGCTGGTCGTGGGTCCCTTGTTCTGCAATCCCCCCCCCTTCTATTACAAGAATTTTATGGGCTTTTCTAATCGTACTCAAACGATGGGCAATCACAAAAGTCGTCCTCCCTTCAGTAAGGGTAGCTAAACTTTTTTGAATCAATGCCTCACTTTCTGTATCCAAATTTGAAGTAGCCTCATCGAGAATTAAGATTGAAGGATTGGCTAAAATCGCTCTGGCTATAGCAATTCTTTGCCTTTGTCCTCCCGATAATTTAACACCTCGTTCTCCAATTAAAGTATCTAATCCATCGTCAAAACGATCGGTAAATTCATCGACATAAGCCGCCTTAACAGCTTTTAAAATATTTTCATCTGAGGCATTAGGCCTCGCGTACACAATGTTCTCCTTAATTGTACCCTCGAATAGAAATTCGTCTTGTAAAACTACCCCCAATTGTCTTCTATAACTCTCTAGCGTCACTTTACTAAGTGGGTGACCATCTATGGTAACTTGTCCTTGATCGGGACTGATAAAGGTGGCAACTAAACTAGCAATCGTAGATTTTCCAGATCCTGAAGTGCCGACAAGGGCAATAGTTTCTCCTACTTCTGCACTAAAGTTAATGTTGTGTAATACATCTTTCTCCTCCTCGTAAGCAAAAGAAACCTCATTAAAAGTTATGGCTCCCTTTATCTTTTCTAGACGAATATTCCGATTCGGGTCATCTACTTCGCCTGTTTCGTTCATGAGATCCTCCGTTCGGTCTAAACCAGCTAAGGCTTCAGTAAGCTGACTTCCGATATTACTCATCTGAACTATTGGCGCTATCATGAGTCCCAATAAAAAGGTGAAACTTAGAAACTCTCCTAAGGTCAAAGATTCCATCATGATTTTATACCCGCCAATACCCATAATTCCTGTGGTGGCCAGGCCTAATAAAAAGGTGGCAGATGAGGTCATAAACGCTGTAGCAGTTAGACTCTTCTTTACATTGATGAATAGTTCATGAACACCTTTCTCAAAAACCAATGCCTCTTGTTCTGCCGCATTAAAACCCTTGATTACCCGAATACCTCCCAAAGTTTCTGTCAACCTTCCCGTTACTTCTGCATTTATTTTTCCTCTAGCTCTAAAGATGGGTCTAATGACCTTAAATGCTTTTAAAGCTATAACCGCGAAAATCGCCAATGGGATGAGCGTAAATAAGGTCATTGATACACTAATTTGTAATAAAAGAAGCAAAGAAACTACAGCGGTAATGGTACCACCTACCAATTGTACAAGGCCGGTTCCTATTAAATTCCTAACCCCTTCTACGTCTGTCATAATCCTAGAAACTAAGGCTCCAGATTTGGTGTTATCAAAAAACCGTATCGGTAACTCTAGAATTTTCTTTTGTACCTGCGTCCTGAGCTCAGCAATAAGGAATTGGGCTTGTACTGAAAGAATTTTTGTAAGCAAAAAAGAGGTAATCGCTTGTACTAGAATAGCAACAGCTACTAAAATTATCAATATTCTTAAGCGGTCGACCTCCTTGTTTGGAATGATTTCATCCATTAATATTTTTAGAGAGAGGGGTGCGACAAAACTTGCAATCTTGCTCACTACAATCAGTAAAAGGCCGATAAAAACCATTTTTCTTCTGGGCCATATAATTGTGGTAAAGGCTTTTAGTATGGATACTTTGGGTTTGCTTTGGTCTTTTTTCAAGTGAGGTGTTTTATTTAGATGAAGCGATGATACAAATAAAAAATGGACCAGTAAAATTACTGATCCGACTTTCTTCGCAAACAGAATTATCGGATCTAAAGCAAGGGTTTATTGAGATGTGCGAATATCTAGAAATGGAATAGAGTATAGAGCCCTATCGAGCAAATTCAGTTACAGCAAGACTTCACATTGGAAAAACAAAGATGTATCTTTAGCCCTACGTTGGCAAACATCAAAAACCAAAATATCAAAAATTAAATTTTTAAGTTATGAAACAATTTTACACGTTACTTCTTATTATGCTTTTCCTATCAAATGGAAATAAAATGAATGCTCAAACTGAATGGTCTGGGGCGTTAACTACTTTTTCTAAATCAGATAATACAGATTGGACTTTAGCAACCAATCAAGACCAAATTACAAGTAACGTTTCAATTACGAGAGCAAACAATCGAGGACTTTTTAATATTGTATTAGAATCAGAAGCTGGTCAAAATGGAAATGGTCCCGCACCTTCAGATACTGAATGGGCTTTTGGAAATATCAATGATGGAGTTGGCACGTTGACATTTACTACTTGGGGAGTTGCTCATACTGCTGCTAGTGGTGTTGGTGTTGGATCCCCACCTTCCTTAATTGGGCAAGACATGGTCGTTCATTTAATTACAGATGATATTTATATCGATATTAAACTATTATCGTGGTCTGTTGGTGGCAATGGTGCATCATCCGGTGGTGGATTTAGTTATGAACGTTCTACAGATCAAAGTTTGAGTACAAATGAGTTTGAATTGAATAAAAAAATAAAATTATTTCCAAATCCATCAAGTGAATTCTTGCAAATTTCTAATTTGAAATCAAAAGAATCTTACAGCATTTATAATGTTTTAGGTGCTGAAATTAAAAATGGATCTATATCTAATAATGAACAAATTGACATTAGAAATCTCACTAATGAATTATATTTCTTAAAATTTTTAGATGGAACAACAATCAAATTTTTAAAAAAATAAACAAATAACATTTGCTGACATTGTATAAAAGCAATAGCGGTTTGGGAGTAATCTCAAACCGTTTTTTGTGTTTAAATGGGTATATTGTTTCCCAGATGTCAAGGGCATAAACCCGCTACTGCTCTTATACTAACCGTTTAAGTAAAAAAACCATTGAAGAACTTAATCAACAAAATAAAAAATTTAATTTCCCTCTCTACAGAAGCAGAAAAATATATTTCTTCTATTGCCGAAGAAAAATCGTTTTCCAAGGGAGAAGTTTTAATCCAAGAAGGACAAACTGTGAACAAGACATTTTTCGTTATTCATGGAAGCCTTCGTTCGTTTTGCGTTGACCAAGAAGGCAGGGAGCATACGCTACAGTTTGCCATTCAAGATTGGTGGATCAGTGATTTTATTGCAATGTACAATCATGAGCCTGCCTCCCTTACAGTTGAATGTATAACAGATTCAACCGTTATTGAATTCAATGCTCAAAAGTTAGCTCAGATCTATCTTCAATTTCCAGAATTTGAACCCTTTCAAAGAAAAACCTTAGAGCGACATGTGGTGAGTTTGCATAAAAGAATCTTAAATCAATTACAATTAACAGCTCTAGAAAGATACAATGTATTTATTGAGCACTATCCTAATATTGAGCAACACGTTCCCAATTATCACATTGCTTCATATTTAGGTATAACCCAACAAAGCTTAAGCAGGGTACGAGCAGAAAAAGCGAAAAAATAGATTTATTACCATAGGGTAACTTTTATCAAAAAACAGCCCCGTACTTTTGATGTTGAAATTTAAAACACAAAAGTTATGCTTAAAAAAATATTGGGTTTTGCTCCTAAATTGGAAGCCGATGGTTCATATAGTCCATCTAAAATGGCATTAAAAATGGGAGTATCTGACAAGACAGATTTTGAAAATGTCTCCTATCAAAAATATGAAGGTAAAAAATCTAAGATTCTTGTAATATTCACGGAAACCAAGAATTTAAAAATGAAAAATGGTAAATATTTCTCTACCGGAAATCATCCAGTTGAGGCTTTATTACCTATGCTTCATCTAAAAAATGCAGGTTTCGAATTTGAAATTGCTACTCCAAATGGAAAGCCTGTAGTTTTTGAAATGTGGGCTTTCCCAGAAAAAGATGAACATGTAAAAGCCATCTACAATGAAAACAAAGCAAGCTTCGAAAAACCGATTAAGCTTTCTGATTTCATCAAGTCTTCATTTGACCATTCAGAATCATATGCGGCTGTTTTTGTTCCAGGTGGACATGGAGCATTGATTGGAATACCAGAAGATAAAAATGTGGCGACAATCCTAAGATGGGCAAATGAAAAAGATTTATTTACGATTAGTCTATGTCATGGACCTGGAGCATTTTTATCAACCACTTTGGACAATCACGAATTCTTATACAAGGGATATAATATGGCCGTATTTCCAGATTCAGTAGATAATAAAACACCAATGTTCGGTTATCTCCCAGGTAAAATGCCGTATGGACTAAGTGAAAAATTAAAAAGTCTCGGTGTTAATTTGATGAATACTAAAATGGATAAAACTGTATGTGTTGATAGGAGGTTAATTACCGGATCTAGTCCATTGGCATCAAATGAATTGGGGAAACTTGCATCGAATACTCTATTGAAAGAATTAAACTAGACAAATGGAATTACTTGATAAACTTAATTGGCGTTATGCTACAAAGGCCATGACTGGTCAAAAAATACCTCAAGAAAAAATTGATAATATCATTGAAGCAATATCGCTGGCACCAACTTCCAGTGGCTTGCAACCCTTTGAAGTATATGTGATTACTAATCAAGAGGTAAAAGATAAAATTAAGCCAATCGCGTGGAATCAATCTGTGGTATCAGATTGCTCTCACTTATTAGTCTTTACCGCTTGGGATACATATACTACCGAAAGAATTAACAAAATGTTTGACCTCGTTAATGAGATTAGAGGGTTTAAGAATGAAGGTTGGGAGAATTACAGACAAATGCTTTTGAAAGGTTATCCTCCAAGAGATCCAGAAGTGAATTTCAATCATGCTACAAAACAAGCTTATATTGCTTTTTCACAAGCGATCGCTGCCGCAGCATTTGAAAAGGTTGATGCCACCCCTATGGAAGGTTTTGATGCAAATGCAGTAGATGAAATCTTAAACCTTAGAGAAAAAGGATTAAGAAGCTGTGTATTACTTCCCTTGGGATACAGAGACACAGAAAATGATTGGTTAGTCAGCCTTAAAAAGGTAAGAAAACACCGAGAGGACTTAATTACCGAAGTGGAATAAAAACTTCTTCAGACAATTACTTCATATAAAACACAAAAGATCTTCAGAAATGAGGGTCTTTTTAGTTTAATATCGAACTTAATTTTCTTGAGAATAATTTCCCCACATCGTAGACCTGACAAAGAACACAAAGGGTCAAAAAAAAGACTCACCGATAAAAAATACCGATGAGTCGTCTTTAGTATATAACTCATTAGAAATATCGAACATCAGTTTTTCTCCAAGAAATTTTGAGCTAGAAATCCAGTCGATACAGTTTATTCAGAGCATTCTCTATTCCATTATATTTTCTACAACTTCATAACCTGATAAAATAGCACTTTGAACAGAACCACGTATTATATAAA